>Ga0315913_1001131_pt1 | contig 28083 bp, 15 predicted proteins | sample MpolsnodulesMG_FD_207736 | JGI IMG/M metagenome (GOLD analysis project Ga0315913, IMG submission 207736) | Medicago polymorpha root nodule microbial communities from Los Angeles, California, United States - small nodules | ecosystem: Host-associated > Plants > Roots > Nodule | place: USA...
CGCATGAAATTGGTTCAAAAAAAAAAGTGTACCAAATATTGTAAAAAAAATAAAAAAGGCATGAAATTAGTGCGATGAATTTTTCCAGTATTGTGTATAAAATATTGTCAAAAAAAAAAGAGGCAAGAGGATAGGAATGAAATTGGTACGTTGCATTTTTTAGATGAAATTTGTTAGGTTAAATTACTGCTAACCTAATACAGCAAATGAGCGGGAAAATATTAGGTTAAATTGTTGCAGACCTAACAAAATCCTTATTTAATAATTTTGTTAGGTCTGCAATATTTTAACCTAATTTTACAATTATTTTTTTTTGATGTTGCACGTTTGTTCTAGAAATTATGATGTTGCACTCAATATGAGCATATCAATGATCAAGTTATGATGCCTTCTATTTTATACTTTTTTTTTTGACAATATTTTGTACACTTTTTTTTTAAGGAAATACTTTGTACACTTACTAACAAAATGCATCGCACCAATTTCATTCATATCATGTTGCCTTTTTTTTGACAATATTTTCTACACTTATTTAATACGTTTACAAACAGAATACCCTAATTTTCATGCAAACTCGGCTACCCTAATTTCCATATAAACTTGGCTATATATACCAAGCCCTAAACCGTGTTTCTCTCAATCGCCTTCAGATGTCAGGATTCCCTTTAAGTTTCAACAAAGACAATTTCCTTTGACTCTTTGACTGTATCATTTGCAATGACAATTAATAAAAGTCAAGGGCAGTCGCTTAAACATGTTGGTGTATATCTACCAACACCTGTATTTTCTCACGGACAGTTGTATGTTGTTGTTTCAAGAGTTACATCCAGAGAAGGACTAAAGATATTGATTACTGATGAAGATGGTGAAGATACCAATGTAACGTCTAACGTCGTATATGAGGAAGTATTTTGCAATGTATGATGAAACTGCATGTCAATATACTAAAAAGTTCATATTTCTTTTATCGAATTATTGATAGGATTACCAAATTTTCTTTTATAATATTTCAGATTTCATACATTTTATGAAGTGTTTTATTTTGTCTACTATAAATTATCACGTGTTATTTTTTTTACTGTTACCAATTATATATTGCATTTTATTATTCGTATGTCAATTCCGTTACAATAAACTTGTGCGGAGCAAGGGTCGAAAATCTAGTTAATATATAAGGATTTCACGGTGTTTCTCACAAAAACTTTGAAGTGGGTAAAGCAATTTTCTATTAAAAAAAATAAATTGCAATTGGCGCGTGAGTGACACGTGAATTCTAGAATAATCACGTTATCATCATCATCATCATCATATAAAACCCTCCCAATCTTATTCATTTTTAGGGTTTTTGTTATCTTCAATTCTTTCATTTCATTTTCAACGCCACTTTATCTCACTTTCCAACCTCACCTAATCTATCTACTCCTTCCAACAACAAATGGCTTCTTCTCAGTTGACAGCATCATCAATTTCAACGAGGAGCGTTGCATCCTTTGAAGGACTTCGACCTTCAAGTGTTCAGTTTCATTCTGCTCGACATGTTAGGATTGGTAATCCTGCTCGTAGGTCCTTCAAGGCTTTGATTGTCAAAGCCACCACTGTTGTTGCCCCCAAGGTTTATTTTCATTCTTTTTTTGTTTTAATTTTATATAAATTAAGAATTGAAAGTAGTGTTTTTTGCTATTATAATGTTTTTTTGGGTTAATTTATAAAGAATTGTGAAGGATAACCTTGGCGCAACCGGTAAAGTTGTTGTCATAGGTTCAAGTCCTGGGACAGCCTCTTGTGTAAGTGGGACCCCTCCCTGAACCCTGCGTATGCGGGTACCTTAGTGCATCGGGTTGCCTTTTTTTTTTTTTAATTTATAAAGAATTGTGTAGTTTTATACCATTTATTCAATTTAATTTGAGTGTTGTTGATATTGAAGAAGGTTGTTATTTTGGTTAGAAGGAAATGGCGAAATTCTTATCGATTGTGCATTTGTGGAAGTGTGAAGTTTTATCATTTGTTATTTGAGTAAACAACCATTTTGGGTCATGAAATTGTAAGTGTCCGGCGGAGAATTGAGACTACAAATTTATGAAATATAAAATTGTTCTTTCGAATTGGTCTAACAAACGTTGAAATGCGTTTTTAGATGATACTCACCACCTCCATCGGAGATGAAACACCTATTTGAGGTGGTGTGGTCCTCTGAAGGTGGCATTTTGATTGACGTTAGACAGTTTGAAAGAGTAATTTGTTATTTCGCAAATTCAAGGTTATTGGAAGACATTTACAATCTCAAGACCCAAAATGGTGGTTTACTCTTTGTTATTTTGCTTAGAGGTGGTTTGAATTGAGTTCTGAAAAGATAATGGTGGGTGATGAACTAGCAATTTACTATGGCATATGTTTAAAGACAGTACAATTTTGATGTTGAATGTGGAATTTGATGCACAATTTCATTATGATTTTTGTAAAATTTTATTGCGGTTTATTTATTAACCAGAGGCCTTTTTGATTTAATTATTCAACCAAACTGCTACACAAACATCACATAATTGTTAACCCACTTGTGTTGGTCTGGTGATGTTGGCTTGAGACCTTGGAGTATACTCCTCTCAAGGTCTCAGATTTGATTTTCCACGGTGCCAATTTCGGTGGGCTAGTTGAGCTTCTTCAAAAAAAAAAAAAAAATCGCATAATTGTTGTATTGGAGGACTGAGATAGTTTCCAAAGTTCCGTCTTTTAACAATTTTATGATTCAATGCTACATGTATCTAAGTGTTAGTTTTATCCTGTGCAGTACACTTCAATCAAGCCTTTGGGTGACAGGGTACTTGTAAAAATTAAGGAAGCAGAAGAGAAGACTCAGAGTGGGATTTTGCTTCCATCAAGTGCTCAATCAAAGCCTCAAGGGGGTGAGGTGGTTGCTGTCGGAGAAGGAAAGACACTTGGGAAAAACCAAGTTGAAATTAGTGTGAAGGTGATGTTGTTACATTTTCTAATGTCATTAAACCTTTGATGATGATTCTTTAATTTTTCTTGGGAAGAAGGGGGTGTTCTCTGTGAGTTTAATTAATGTGATGTATTTTGTTTGTACAGCCGGGTGCACAAGTTGTCTATTCAAAGTATGCTGGTACTGAGGTGGACTTCAATGGTGAAAAGCATCTTCTTCTGAAGGATGATGACATTGTTGGTATCCTTGAAACTGATGATATCAAAGATCTTAAACCCTTGAATGATAGAGTTCTGATAAAGGTAATTCCTCTTCAGAGTTTTGCTTATATTCTTGTTGGATCCAAGTTGGAGAATGGCAATGAAAACAAAATCAACAGTTGATATTGCACACACATGGATAACAATTTATGGATTTGCGAAAATATCAGTTGATTTTGTCGTCAATATTTGAGATGTCTTACTTTTTAGATGATTTAAATCTTTTATATCATATTTGCAAATTATCTAATCATCAAGGAATATGTTGCTTTTTCCCATGTCATATTTTGTGCAACTTTATTTCTCATACGGGAGTAGAATTCAAAGACACTATGGCCTCTTAGGTTTTGTTGAGGTCTGTGTTAGCTTTTAGATAGCCACTGACTGGTTTAATATATGCTGCAGATTGAAAAGGCAGAAGAAAAAACTTCAGGTGGTTTGTATCTTACAGAGGCAACCAAGGAGAAACCTTCATTTGGAACAGTAAGCTTTCCTATTATGCCTTTTTTTCTTTGAAAACATGTTATAGTTTACCCAACATCCACTTAAGATTTAAATGTAGCACAATCTCACAAAGTCGAGCCTCGGAAGTTATATGTTTAAGCCTTATCTCTATACTCAATATATGTGACACTTGAGTTTTAATCAATGTCACTCGTTAGGAAATCGTTTGTTTTGCCAGAATATGCTCAGCACGATTAATTGACAATTGAATTATCCTATTTCTCATGAATATCGTTCGATCAATGATGCGTTGTTTGAAAAACACAGGTGGTAGCAGTTGGTCCCGGGCTTGTGGATGAGGAAGGCAATAGAAAACCTTTGACTGTTGCTTCTGGGAACACAGTTTTGTACTCCAAATACGCTGGTAATGACTTCAAGGGCAAAGATGGTTTTGAGTACATTACCTTGAGGAGTTCAGATGTCATGGCTGTACTCTCTTAGGAATCCAATTGTAAGATGAACACAAAATCTCTTAGGAATCCAATTGTAAGATGAACACAAAATTTTCGCCTTGTTTTGATTACCAAGTGAATCCTAACGGGAACTGGGTTTTCAAGCATCTGGTTGTTGCGTTAGTGAGTTTGAATTCATGTATCAGTTTATAGTTCAACTCTCTTTTGTCATTTATTAGATAAGATCTTGTGTTACCAGATGAGCAATATTTGAGAAACAAATAGGAACTATAAAATTTCAATGGAATTCAGCATGAATTTATTGAAAATAACGATAAAGATACGTTTGGTAATAGAAAATCATGTGGTTTTGCAGCTCCAGGTAATATCTTGGGAGGAGATTTATGTAAGAAAAGTGATTAAAACCAATTTTAGTTAAACTATGTGGTAGTTTGAAAAATCTCACATTGTCTAATCTTCGAACTTGAGTTTTTAACATTAAATTTTTGGGCTTTCAAACAAGCAACTTGAGTGACTCTGCAAACTGTAGCCAAATAGTGTCGGCTTCAGTATATGGTACTACTTTTCACCACTTTGTGATTATATAATTTCACACAAGTGTATTCTAGATTGGCATAAATTGTTTTTGTAAATGGCACACATAAATTGTATAGAAGGGTATGTAAATTAGTGTTTATCTGTGTAATTTATAATGGACTAATTTAGATTCACAGTCAAATATGCTTAGATTCACCATTAACACCATTCTTCAACCAACACCTTTACAACCATCAACCCATAAACAAAAAAAATGAGAAAATTGAGGAGGAATAATCTAATACAAATGATATTGCTTTCTCTATTTTCTCGAAATTGTCTTTTAAATCTCTCACACTCCACATGTGTTCAAAAATCATGATCTATTTTTTTCCTCAAAACACTCTTATCATGACATGTTCTGCACCAATTTCTTCAACTCCAGACGTGATGAAGACAACAACAACATGCTTCTCCTCATAATGCAAAGCGGATGATTCCCTTGCACGACTTGTGCATTCTTTCCGGTGAGAGGTTGGAGAATAGGGTCACATTAGATTGACCGTCTCCTTTTCAAGAGGATGATTAATGTATTAGAATTTTTGGCTTCTACTAGTGTTAATGACATTATCTGTCTATGTTAAGGCTATGACAATGACTCAACAACTATATTGTGGAACGCTGCTATTCGGGAATTTAAGCTTATTCCTCCTAGCCATCAACCGGCACGCCTCAAGTATTTGGTTATGACTGTGATAGAGATGACTATAAGGTGATTTAAGGATGATGAGGAAAGGACTGCAATGTCATAACACAGTTCATACATGTATCTTACATTAACACGAGGATGGTGAGGCTTACAATTAGTTTTATGCCATTACATATTGTGCTTCGAGTGTGCCACATGATCAGTGCATGTGAAATACGGAATTAGTACTGAAGCTGCAGGAGGAAACATGAAACAATTTCTTGCTTAGTTTGTTCTATCTTTTGTTGTAGACTGTCTAGAAACCGTTAGTAGTGTTGTAATTTTGGTGATACAAAGCACTATTGTTTATGTACATACATGCATTGGCTATATATATTGCTTGCATATATTTTGGTAGGGGCTGTTTATGGCACCAATATCTATGCAACAACGTTTATATTTTCTCACCTTTGATTTGTTCTTAGAATACTAGACTGGTTCAAGTCGACCTTACGAAGAACAAACGTCTACACCTTAAAAGATTTGACGTGTGGTGGACTATGGACTGGTTCAGGTCGACCCTATGAAGAACAAATGTCTACGCTTTAACAGGTTTAACGCTTGGTGGACTATGGACTGATATGAAGGACCATACCACATGGACTCTCCTTGACTATTCAACATGTACATATCAGCTTGATCGTTCAGATCACGTGAGCTCCACCTGCTTAGCTCAGTTTGATCGTTCAGGACACGTGAGCTCCTCCTGCTTAGCTCAATTTGATCGTTCAGGTCACGTGAGTTCCGCCATCAATGTCACTAGCTATCTCTAAGGTCATTGTCCAAGTAACATTGTGGTTCTCCTCTTTAGGTATCTCATAATGTGACACGTGTCCTGCACAAACGAGTGACGTGTGATGCGTACCCTTGACTCCACGCGCCTTGTACATACGAGCAGTGCAAGGAAACATGGTCAGCTCCACGCACCTGGTACAGATGAGCCATATGGACCTCAATGGGTTAATGGGCCTGGACATCCAAAGAAAGACCTATTATGTCAAGGAAGTGAGGTCTAAAAAAGGGGACACTTAGAAAGCAATGGGGGAGGAAATTCATTATCTTGAACAATGTATTTTCATCTAAGTCTTATTCTGAGTGCTCTTGGAATTCCACCTAAAACATTTCACTAAGCAGCCCACCTATTGTAATAAACTTGTGTTTACATACGTAAACAAATACCTATTTGGTTTGGCTTATAGTTGAACAGATTTGACTTGATTATATGTATGAAACTGAAGTGAATTTTATCTTAAAATATATCAGAAGAAAGATATATAACATTGCAAATTGGGAGGAACTACTATGTAGCATGACTTCTGAATAATTAAGGGAACTAGGGGTACACCAGTAGAATTCTTGAATCAGAACCTTTTCTATCAATCTTTAGAATACACTTCTATATTCTAACTGCACTATTTGAAGAGTTTTTGAATGAGTAACATGAATTGGATTATTGCTTGTGTATTTATGTAGTATAATTTCACCAAGAATTCAATATAAGGAACTTAGTTTGTGTAAGTCATTTGCAAGAAATTGGAGTAAATGTCATATGTTACTTATGTGCACCCTCTCAAAACACTTTTCCACTAGTCTTACTTCCCTGCTTAAGTCTATATCCAAAATTTGAAGAGCATCCAAATTGGCATACCAAGCAATATCCTTCTTTCATCAAACTCCAAGCCAAAAAGGGCTTTAACAGGGAAGGTTTGCTAGTGTGTTTGTTTCAAGGTTTAAAATCACAATCTTGGAAATATTATTCTTTGGAACATTATTAGTTATTACCAAGATTTTTATTCTTATCGATGTGTTTGGTAAGTGATTTAGTTTTCTAGGAATATATCTTTTTAAATAAATTAATTTAAAAATTTAAAAAACAAAAGTAAATGTGTTACCATGTGATGTGGTAGTTGTAACCAAAAAAAATGATGTGGTAGTGAGAAATTATGGTTGGTTGTCCTCGTGAGTTTAGTTCGAGACAATGCATAATATATGAAAGGTCTGGGGTTCTAACCCCGACCACTACCAAAAATATTATGGTTGGTTATCTCTTATTCACGTGGGAATTCAAGATTCCCACTTGATGTATGTTTTAAAAAATTTGGGGCCTTTTTAATTATTTGATTGTCTTTCTTTTTGCATTTTTTATAGTAAAAAATTCATTCATAATCAATGTTCTCTAAAAAATATATTTTCAATAAATTTAATCAAATCATGTTAAAAAGAAATATATCTATATAATACTACCACTAAATAAAAATAATAATTTTAATGCCCCTAAAATAATAATGTCTTGGATGGTCGCCCCTCCCGTCTATACTCGGGGCCTACTCGGTTTCCACCCTTTGTCATGGGAATAAAATATGAAAAAGACAAGTGTAAATTCATTCATGAGAATAAAAATATGAGAAGTGGATAAATATGACTTCCCTAGTTATAAATAAATGATATTTGTCCTAGAAGTTATCATAAAAATACAAATATCATTCCTCTTTTAATATATTCAAACTAGGAAACACCGCATCCATTTATATTATATTCAATCTCATTCAATCAATTCAAACAAAATCGTAATATTTTTTAATGAAATTTTTATTAAAAAATTGCAAAATAATTTTATGGAGACTAAAACCAGAAAATTGTGTATAAAAAAAAGAACAATGTTAACCATCAAATTAACAATGTTAACTTCATCCCACCGAATTTTTCTAGTAGGTTTGCAACGACACAATTGTGTTTGTTTAGTTTTTGAAGGACAATTGTGTTTGTTTATGTTAACCATTAATCGAGAAATAAAATAAAATGTCGAAACTTATTAATCGAGATTAACCTTGTTATAATCTCTTTATTGTTACCTTGTATATTGATCTAGTCTCCCACGTTTTTTTATTTATTTTAATAAATTTATTAGGTGCTCCAAATAATATTTGGTAATTTTGAGGTACCGGTTGAAATGTTAAAGCTACCATGTGATGTTTCTACACTTTAATTTTGTTCTAGAAAAATTGAACAACGTTAACTGTTTTTACTTTTGAAAAATGTCAACTAAATTTATTCTCAAATTTGACGTCAAAATTGTGTCAATTTTTTTTTTTAAAAAAATAAAAATATGCATATATGAAAAGTAAAAGAAACATCAGTGTAGATTTGTCATTTCAACGCAAGTGAACAAAGAAAAAAAGGAACAAAGATGAGGAGCAAGGTCCAAAGTGATATTCTTTTCAGAAAGTAACATGCAAGAACGTCAAAGAGTAAAATTAAATAAAAAAACGTAACACTAGATTCAATGAGAGGTACAGTTCAGAAAAATACTGTAAAACCTTTATTGATTTATTTTTTGACAAGTCCATTTCATTGCATTTTTTTTCAAAACTCATTTTACACGTTGTTTCTTCTTTAATGCAAAATCACTTTTAGAGATTTCCTCCAAAAAAAAAAAAAAAGAGATGAGAAACTAATTTGAGAAGTATAAAATTGATTTCAACATGTATAATGTTTTTTAATATAATTTATCTTGCATTAATAATTTATTCTAATTTAAAGTTTTTGCCACTATAACTGTTTTTTAAAATCAAATTTATTGTTCAACTCATTTTGCATGATTATTTACTAACAAAATCACTTTATAATTCAACTCACTTTTATCGTAATCAATCTTACTAAATTAATTCATTTAAAATCATTTTTTATTACAAAATCCAAATACACACTAAATTCAGTTTACTTTCGCCAAGCTTTTCCTTCTAAGGTGACTTTGCATATATTATACATTGTCTTTACCAACTGAGTTAAATTCACGGGGATAAGAGAAGCAAAAATGAAATCGAACTAAACTAGTTAGTAATGGAACTTGGTCCACAAATAGGTGCTAATTTTGAGGCTACTTTTTTCATCTCTAACATAAATTTAGATATATTTGTGATTTGAACAATTTGTGTGGTCTTATGTATAACAAAGAGGTTTTTTTTAGTAGTAATGGAAAAAACAACAACTTAATTTTAATTGTTTTAATGAATACAGATCAATAGATGGACCTATGAACAATAATGAGCCGTAGTTGGACGGTTGGGCTACCATAAAATAAAGAAGCACATGCTAGTAAGATGTTGAGAAATTGTTGTAATTATTGACCTAAAAATAGAAAGGGATATACTCAAAAAATTCCAAAAACTTCTTTCATGAGATTGGAACTTGGAACCATGTGTGGAACCATGTAAAAGAAGCAGTTGCCAGCAAACCAGGAGAGAATTTGGCCACAAAGAGTTCAATAGAATTGTTATATTGTCAACTTAAAAAGTATTGTTTAACATATATCAAACTATACAACTCATTTGATGACCTACCGACTCAGAATCTTGTCTGAGTCGATGATCGGCTCATATTTGATAATATTGATTCGAATTTAGATAATTTACGTAAATTATAATAAATTATGCAACTCAATAGACGACCTACCAACTCAGAATCTTGTATAAGTCGATGATTGGCTCATATTTGATAATATATGTTTGAATTTAGATAATTTACGTAAATTTTTAAATTTTTAGTAAATTTGAAATCACTATTTGTGTGTCATTGAAGTGTGTCAAAATTAACGTTTTAATGCTTTTAGTTCAAACGATTAATCTTGACTTATCTTATTCACATGTAAAATAATTTATGGTCATGTTAACTAGTGCCTCCGGAGCACTAGTTAAGAAAGTAAAAAATAAATTTTTTTACTTGAAAACAACAAATTTTTAACCTTTAAAAAGTTCAACATACCACTTTTTAACAATTTTTAATGTAACATTTCTAAATTAGTCTTCTTAACTAGTGCCCCAGGGCACTGGTTAACATTTGGGTACATTTCCCAATAATTTAAGATATAGGTAAAGATTTCCGGTCTATATATCAAACTGTTTTCTTGATCTATATTGAAGTTTCCAAAATTGCCACCATGGAAACAGCGTGGCAATGTTTTACAAGAAGTTCTTTCAAACAAAATGTCTACACAAAGCTAAAATTTGCAATGGCATGCAGTGTTGTTTCTCCCAATTATCACTCAATTGCATAACTTTCTCATCTACCACCAAATTTACAAAGGTGTAAATAATATATTCTTTTAGAATGGTTGTTAATCATACATCTTAATAAATTATACACCAGCTGACTCATGCAGCTGAAACTTTCCAAAAAGAAGAGGAAAAAAAATGAGTAAAAGAAATCCTAATCAAGCACTAGCAGCTACAAGAAAGCATATTCTAAAGTAGGAAGTAACATTTTGTAGTAAAGGAATCTGTTCTTGGAACATCTAAAGATCTAGGTTTTTTTTCTCACCATTAAAAGCAGTGTGCGGACGCAAACCCAAATGCAGCTATGTATGAACTATGAACTGCATCTTTTGCAATGAATATTTCTAACTTCTATAGAAAGAAGCAAGAAGAAGAAATTTTCAAGGGTTAAGTTAGATTTTTCCATCTCCCTAAATGTGTACAAGTTGAATGCTGAAGAATGTGAATACTCGATGCGCTTATCGATTAAATGAAGCTGCAGAGTTATCATCATACTGTGCTCTCCATGCATTGCCACTTTCTGATCCACTACAAGCTTGATTAGTGATTGGAATATTATAACCTAAGTCCCCTTCCAAGCTCATTTGTTGTACCTCGGCAGATGATAGTATCTTTATGCTTTGGACACAGTTTACAAATTCTCTGCAAGAAATTATGAGTTCATAAGATTAATATAAAGATAAAATAGAATGGCCCAAGCCCGTTTACTTTCTAAATATATTTTCAGTTTTATTTTCTAAAATTTTTCTGTTTAAATTGGATTAACTACTTACTCCCAAGGGTCGTCGCCGACAAGAAGAATGTCGTTTTCGTGATCCACATACACTAGTTTCCAGTCAACCCTTACAGGATCTTCTAGCTGTCCTTCGATACCAAACATACGAGCCAAATCATTCCGGAGTTCTTCATACCCTTTGTAACGGGTGACATCAATACATCTTCCGACTGAACCACATTTTTGCACCTTCAAAATATGTAAAGAAGCATTAGGCATTTGAATAAGAACTTAACCATGTAAATATACTATCATGACATGAGAAATTATCTACATGGATTGACTTGAGTTTATCTACTGACATTAGAACTTGTGAGACTATTCGGGAGAACTTATTAAATGTTCATAAACTATTTTCAGCTTATTTCCATAAAAGCTCTCCAGAATAGCTCATGAAAACAGCTTATAACTTCTAAAAAAACAGTTTGTTATTATCTTTTTTTTTTTTTTATAGAAATAGCTTATGCACAAGGCCTTTATATGATTAAGGTAAACACCTAATTAAATTGTTTATACAAACATGACCTAAACTCATAAGATTTATATCCATAAATTTCAATGAGTAATAACCAACCTTAGTATATGTTCGCATTCGTTGATTTTGATTAGACCATAACCCATTATTCAAAACCCCAGTATCGGCAATAGGAATTTCATTTGAGCATCCTGGCTTAAAAGACATGTTTGGTACCCCAAACGACTGTGAACTAATATCAGCAGTGGACAGCTCGGTTTCAATGTCTCTAGGAGCACCGCCATAATTAGACAGCAAGTTTTGAAGATCTTTTTGAGAATCATACCCTCTTGAGAGCAAAGGATCAGGTGTTAATCCATCAAGGTTAGAAGCAAATGGTAAATTACTTCTAGGTTGTTGTGAGTGTACATCACCATCCATGTAGAAGTTAGAAAGTGGGAAGTTCTGGTGGATGTTACCAGGATCAATACCATACGATGTTCCAGAAGAAGCTTCCATATGATCATTGATTGCACCTTTGTGCTTTTGCTTGTCGGGTCCTTTAACGCCGTGTAATTCATGTTTGCTCTGCATATCAGACTTACTTTGAAGCTCCTGCATTAGATTATTCGTGGTTTCAACCATTGAAGGCCCTCCAAATGTGTCTGGTTGATTTCTTTTCAGAGGGTTTGGAGGTGATGTCTGACAGTTATTAGTAGACGGCGAAGTTGAGCATGATGGGGCATCTCCATCTGTAAAAGCAGAAGGAGCTCTAGTGTTTGTAGGTGATTTCTGTGTATTCTGGAGATGGTTCACAGGGAGCTGCTGCGGATGCATGAGAGGTGAAGAGTAATTGTTGTTGAGAAGCTTCTCCATTGAGAATCCGTTGTTTCCAAGCTGTTGGGTCTGATGCTGGGACATAGGCTGCTGAGGCAATTGCTGGCTTTGTTGCGGCAGAAGCTGAGACTGCAAAAGTGGGGAAGATGTGGAAAGTGGTTGCTGCTGCTGTTGTTGCTGCTGTTGCTGCTGCTGCTGCTGCTGCTGCTGCTGCTGCTGCTGCTGCTGTTGCAGCTTCTGTAACAACTGCAACTGTTGCTGTTGGTCTGAGGTGTTTTGCGGCGAAATTTGAGACATTTGTGGTTGTTGTGGTGCTCTTTGCAACATGCTTTGTTGCAATAACTGTAACGAAGATTGCTGCAACTGATTCTGTTGCTGCTGCCGCTGTAAGAGACCAGCTTGTTGCTGGTCTATTTGTTGCTGGAATTGCGAGTCTTGTGGTAAGGATGTCATTATCAATCCATTCTTGCCAGCTGATTGGAAATTTTGATGGGATTGGATACTTCCAGCGAGTAACTGTTGCTGAAGCTGAGAGTAGGTTACTGGTTGCTGTACACACTGATTCGGAATCTGGTTAGAACCAATTGTGCCGTTATTCATAGTCGTATTTTGACACGGCTGTTGGTGTTGTTGCTGCTGTTGAGGCTGCTGCGGATTCTGTTGAGTCAGTTGAGGCTGTTGTTGCTGTGGCTGCGGCAGATTTTGTGGTCCAGCCAGCTGCTGTTGCCTCTGCTGCTGCTGCAGCTGATTTAACGGCATTGGCAACAACGACTGCATCTTCTGCTGCTGTTGCTGAGACCACGAGGCCGAGGGCTGTTGCAATTGATTGATTTGGTTCGGTAAATTAGGTTTATTAAATTGAAGACTTGGAGCAGAGAGCGCAGCAGGGGATTGGAAGTTCAGTATCTTGGATGGGTCATCAGTGTTAAGGTTACCATGCATTGCATTTGAAGAAAGCATGGATGGAGGTAAAAGCCCTGATTGAGCAGCGGAAAACTGATTATTATTCTGCTGCATACTCATCCATTGTACTAAACTCAAACCAGGGAAGATTGAACTTGAGGTATCCTTCATGCCGAGTTCATCTCCAAGCCATGGCATAGCTCTCTTGAATGCATTTTCGATTTCAGACTCATCTTCTGCAAAATCAATAGCAAAGATCGTTTGTTACTACAAGTCAATCCACAACATCATCCAAGGGATATGAGGAGAGGCAAATAACAAGAATTTTCTAAATGCTACCCTTAAAAGACTGCCATTAGATATGAGATATAATTTCAATATATAGAAGCAAATTGTTGTCATTTCATAATGAGGAAATGGCTTATGAAGAATCGTCTATATAAAGAAGGCAGATAATTGATAATCAATTGAAATCAATAAAAAATTCTGAACAAAAATATGAACTAATTAGGGAGGAACTCTTGCTACCTGGCATTCCTGGTTGCTTCGGGAACTTCGGCCTAAAAAACGGAGGTGGACAAATGTAGAAAGGAGTCACAACTGGTTCAATATCCCAAATTGAAACTCTACTTGGGCGCTCACCAGCTGTTGATTCGTCCCATCCAACCTATCAAAATTAAAAACATTACTTCCTCAAGAAGCTCGTAGATATGTATAGCATTAACTACAGTTAAGCACATGGTACTGAGTGTACCTAGAATATGTCACAGACACATACAAGGACACCGAATACAACACTGGCATGTAGACATCAATATTAATAAAATTTGAAAAAATTGAACTGATTGAATGTTCAATCAGGTGTCGGACAAGTGTCAGACACTCGGACACAGCTACAAGCTGAAGTGTCAGTCATATGTAACGCATGTTGGAAGTTCGTTAGTTTTATAGAACAAATTGGATACGTTAAGATCATAATTTTTTTGTTTCATGCTTAGGTATACAAATAATGTACCTAGTTCTTGATGAAACTAACAACATAATAATACCTGAAGATTGCGCCATTGTGAATTTTTCCAGCGGACAGGATCCAAGTCACTGATCCCAGTGATTGTGCCCATATATCTGCGTACTCCTGAATCCTCTGTCTCAAACATCATTCTGAATCTCATTCCAAGGGAAACATGAGTGTACAGAGCTTTATTATACTTGGCCAACGGAATCACAAATTCACAGGGGCTAGTCCTGTTAAAATGACATATGTCGGTCTGTAAGAAGCTGTCACAAAAATGTATGTATTGCATTCCATGCTCTCATAGGAAATAGATGCCAAATAGTACCTTGGATTATAAAATATAGTAAATGGACTGTTATTCGAAGCAGCATGAGCCGCAGCAGCAAGAATGCCGATATGCATGCTGTCACTTGATATTACCGATGAAGATAGTGCCGGTTGCTGTCTACTGGATCTCTTTATACCTAAGAGAAGTTGCTGCTTTTCATCTCTAAAAATAACAACAAAAAATGTACATCAACAATGTGGATTCATTTCCGATGATTCGTCAAAAAAAAAAAAAATTCCTTACCTGATAAAAAGAACAGAATCTCCAGCAAAGAGCCTTTTTGTGCTAACAAAGACGCTCCAACCAGTAGTCAATAGATGCCTCTTTGGTTGTCCTGTGACCAATGTTGATCCAATTTTTTAGAACAAACGACAATATATCTAAGGATTAAGGAAAATTAAAATAGGTCAAAGTCGCAATACCGCGATAAATATGTCTAAATGTCCATGTAGTGTCATGCAAATCTTTGGCAACTATTTCCTGAGCTGGCGGTTGCATTGAGAAGTCCTATCAAAGACACTTCTGGTAAGCATAGAAATATCACATGAAACTTTAAATTCTTGCCATAGTAAATGAAAATGTTGCATACACACCAGAGGTGGGAATATTTTCTCAGCAGCTCTACGAGGCACTGAAAATCCACCGTGAGTGCTAGTATCACTAGCTGTTAGAGTTTTGCAAAAGAATTCTGAGGGTTGTTGGTTTTGTTTGAGACCCATGTCTGAAGCCAGCATTGCTTCCTTGTCATACTGTAGGAGAAAGTACATCAAACAATCTTTGATAAGATATAAATTATTGGTTCGGGGAACATAAAATGACATATTATTAGACTGAACGGCTGACCTACTTTATTTACAGGTTGAAGGGTCATCTGTGCATAGACCTCGTCGGTTTCAGGATCAGCCTGATCCAAAAATAAATAAGAATATGAATATATGTACTACGCAAAGTAGTAATCGCTTAATGAAAACAAAAGGATCATCATATCAAATGCTTGAGAAAATACTGCTCATAATATACTGATATTGTCTCTGCTAGGCCCCATTCAGATAAATAACTTAATTAAGTGCTTATTCATTAGCTATTTCTATAACGAGATAAAATAAAGCCAAGCTATTTTCATATAATCTATAAGCTGGTTTTATAAGCTATCTTGGAGAGCTTATGGGAGATAAGATGAAAACAACTTATCTAATGCACTTAGATAAGCTCAAATAAATCAACACAAACAAATCTCTAATCATTCAGGTTTCTTGGTGAGGTGGCAATCAATAGACACCAAGAAGGAAAAATGAGTAAACAAAAAAATAAAATCTAGCAAAGTATTCTTGATAGAAAGAATAATATTTGTAATGAGATGTGTTATGCAGAAACATCACCCTTTTTTCTTGAAAAACACATTTCATCCTACGACTAGCCAAGATCGAAAAAATTTGATAGAAGGAATAATATTTGTTATGAAGCTTAAGAAATCTATTAAAAAAAATCATTATTGTAGAACAGCCATGTCCCATGAGAAAAGTGGACCTACATGCAGGGCAACATTGTGAAGCATGCAGATCAACTTGGATGGAAGGTTAGGGTAACTTGGTATGATGTCTGCCTCCTTTTGCATAGATGCTGCAACCTAAAAGTTATTGCGGTTAGAAAATACACACTTTCAGAAACCAAAACAAAGAAATAATATAACATTGGAAACATACTTGTTCACTATGTCCTTGAGGAAAGTAAACTACAAGGCTTCCAACAGGCGGTATAGAAACCAATGGCCCGGCACAAGCATGCCATAACTCTGAATTGATGGCCTTCCTTTCACCTGGTACAGAAATCAAGTTAAATTGTAGAGAAAGATAAAAGTATTAAACTGTAAAACTCGATTTTTTATAAGATCGGCGTTGTCAAACAGTGGTTATAGCATAACAGAACTTGAAAAAATTGCTATTGTTCCGCAATACGCTATTACAAAGTGTTGTTAAACAACAGATATTGTGGCGCTGTAGCACCATGCTGTGGCGAAATTTGAACAAACCACTATTCTATGCAATCCACAAGTAACAAAGGTGAGAAGGTGATTAAATTAAGGTAAAAAATCCTTTGTTTTAAATTTGAGGCCAAACAACACAACAGTATCTCTAGCATAAAACAACCATGTAAAAGTATAAAAATGTCTTTCTTCTTGCATTTGATTTCCATAAATCTGTTACACATTTACACAAAGTACATTTGGATTTGACCTTCAAAACTACAACTGAAACCATAAAAGAGTAAAAAGTGACAAAAAGATGAGGGAAAAAATGCCCTTTATCATAATATATAGAAGAACAACCCCTTACTCATATTTATTGGATCTACAATGTTAATAAAATTAATTCAACAAGATAAGAGCATATTCATTTTCCTTGAACTCATATTCATATTCAGAATCACCAAAGCAGTGTTAAGAGATGAATGAAACAGGAAAACACCAACTAGAACAAATGAAACTTAAAGTAAACCTTAAGAAAACACACCTTCACCAGAATTAGGCAAGTAACCATTAGAAGGAGCCTTCATTATAACCTCAAAAAGTGATAATGAACCTTCAAAAAAGGTTCAGAATTTGTCTTTTTCTTAGCAACAAGATTTCACCTTGTTCCTCAAGTATTACACAATATCAAAATCTTAAACTTCAACACATCCTCCAAAAATAGCAGCAGCAACAACACTTCCTCACAGAATAACCCCTTTTGATTCTTACCACAAAGTTATCCAATAACATAACAAAATAACCAAAAAGTTCACCTTTTTCCCCTAATAAATGCCACTAATCAAATTTTTCTTGTTCCAAATTTCAATAACTAAAACAACCAGCTCTGAATCTTCAATCTTCAAAACTTCAAAAAAGCCAAAAACCACAACTTTGCAACTAAAACAAGTGAAACTAAGGGTGCCCAACAAGCTAAAATCTGCAAAAACACAAACATTTCAGCAAAAAACTCAAAAATATATCAAAAAACTCAAAAAAAACACAACTTTGCAACTAAAACAATGAAACTAAGGGTGCCCAACAAGCTAAAATCTGTAAAAACACAAACATTACAACAAAAAAACAATAAAAAAAACACAACCCAACATAAAAACAAGACAAAAGGAATCACCTTTAAGACAAAATAAGAACCAAAAACTTGAAAAAAAGCAGAAGCAGAAAATGGGGAAGTAGAAAAAAGCAAAGCAGGTTTGAGAGGAATAAGGTAGGAGGGTGATGTCTGAGTCTGACTTGTCGCCGGGAAATCAGAAGAAAAGGAAGACAACTTTTGATTATTTTTATGTTTTTATTTCCTTTGCTTTATGTGAGAAGCCGACATTGAAATATGAGCTGAAGCAATCAATCAAAGAAACAAGACAAGCATGGTTTAAAACAACTCATTAAAGATGTATGTATGCTACTACTTTTATTATATAGTTTTTGAAAATTATTACTATTGTTTAAAGTTAAACAAGATTAACATGGCTTGATTATGTTTTTATCATTTTGTTTAAGATGGTTATATTCTTTTTCTCTTGTGATTTGAATTTTGGGACCCAATACCCACTCAATTTTTACTTGGTGGTGCTTTTCTTATGTTAATAATCACGCATGATCATGTTCAAGTTCTTTTTTTTTTTAAATAGAAATTTTTTTTAGGTAAGTTGGGATTTGAGACTCATCAGGGTTTAGACATGCTTCAAAATACAAAGAACACTTATTAATGAGGTTTTGACATTGACAACGATAGTTGAATTCCACAACTTAAGACGTGAGTCAACTCCTTCCTGAATGAGTATATCTTCGCTAGCATTATATTTAAGATTATTGAATAAAATATTTGTTTTACAAATATTATGATGAGACTCTTTTAAGTGACCAGTTTACTTTTACTTTAAAGAGTAAAATATATTGTAATGGATATTATTCGTTGTTGAATAATCGATTTCAAGACCCAAAAAAAAAGAGAATTGTATTAGACAGTTGACAATCAACGTAAAGTTTAGTCAGATCTTTATCACTTGTATGAAGTGTGGTTAAATTGATAACTCGAGTACAATATCAAATAACCAACAATTGTTGCATTGACACATGGATGTTCTTTTATGATAAATGTTTATTTCATAAATCTTAATGAAGTTCTTTTATTGAAATTCTTTTATATGATAAATGTTTATTTCATAGATCTTAATTGTTCTTTTATTGAAATCCAAAGTATTAACACACATACATTTTTTTTTTAGAAGTACTAACACACATATAATTTCAAAACTAAGCATTTTTTTTTGAAATTAATCAAAAGTATAAAATTGAATATTACATAAGAATAGAGTGAAAGGGATAAATAGAGTACAAGATAGTATATTGTATCTTGTGAAGTAATACAATATATATTCATAACACTCCCCCTTGAATATAACAATTAGTGGATGTACATTCATTAACCTTCCACGTACTTATAACTTCCACTAGTAATTGTAATCTGATTATTCATTTAACTATTTGTTTCTTATAAATAATATTTATATTGCAATGCAAAGACATAGATAATCTTTTTTTTATCCCTTTCACTCTATTCTTATGTAATATTCTATATATTATACTTTTGATTAATTTGTGTGTGTGTGATAACTAGGGAGGATTGGTCTATGCGGATAAACATATGTACTAGAATTGCCTTTACTGATGTCCTAGTGTAGGGTGGGGAGTAGAAATACAGAGAAACAACTTCGTGTGTGTTGTGTGTTTGCTTGCTAGTTGCAACTATGCTCTTAATTTGTTGACAAAGACCGTTGGTCCAAATAAATGGATTAACCTATTTTAGTAAAAATGTTCATAGGTTCCCCACATCAATTGATAGGCTAGTTTTGGTAAAGTTTATTTCTTTCTTCTATTATTTAATTTTAGTGGCGTGGCCATCCACACCATGTTTGAACATTGAAATGAAATGAATGTGGAGATTATTACTTGGGTCATGCAATTTTTATTTTATTAGTATTTTATTAACTTTATGGAGTTTTCTTTAATGATGTATTTGCCCTGTTTTGGGGATTCTTTGGTGAGGTTAGGACCCCACAAGACCAGAAAATAATAATAATGCTTCTAAATTCCTTCTTCAAAAAAATAATAATAATGCTTCTAAATTCTGATCATAATCATTCCTTCAAAATAAAAATCTGATCATAATCATATATTATTTTTTCAGTGGTCGGAGTTTGTTTGCATATGTCATGCATTGTTCCTACAACCTAAATTAAGCATACGAGGAGATACGTTATTTATTGATGAATAATCTTTGTCAAAAAAAAAAGTTCATTTTTAGTAGAGTTTTCTTCATCAGCCACATCTTTCTATCTATAGAAGATTCAAACTCAAAATTTTAATGATTCTAATCTAGTTCTACTTGAACCAACTAGATATTTCTAATCATGAACATGTAATATAATATAATTATCTGTTATTATTGATAATAATAGCTCATATGTGGAATTTTAAAATTAAGTTAATAACAATAATATATATACTATATACAAAGAAGGGTTAAATATATTTTTGGTCCCTATAAAATTGGAACCTTTTAAGTTTAGTCCTTACTTAAATTTAATAGTTCTTTTAGTCCTTATAAAAAAATTGCCCTTAGTTTTATTCCCTATTAAATCTAAATTTGTTTAGTTATGTTTAAACTTTTAAGTTTTTAAACAATTTTTTACAAAAGTGTTAAGGACATTACTAAAAATTCATATGCAAAAAGTTATCTCAAAATTTTATTTCTACGTCCAGATTTTTGTTACTTTTATCTTTGTCTTTTAAAAAAATCATATTTAATTTATTTCATTTTAAAAAATTCTAAATTTTAGTAAACTAACCATCTGTGATGTTCTAAACTTTACAAAAAAATGCTCTCAATTTTCAAAACAAATAACACATGTAACATATAGATAAGAATAAATTTAAATATTAAAATAAAAGTGTAACAAACACAAATATTCAATTTTTTCCTTTATCATTTAAAAAGTGTAATAAACTAACTGAGTGTATTTATACTTACTTTCTCATTATCTCAATTATACCATTAAACAACAACTTTTCCTATAATAAAGATTGTTGTTGGTGTCATTAAAAAAATAAGAATTTAGATTATATGTTTTTGTTATATTGTTGGTTTCATTGAAATAGATAATCATGGTTAGTTTGATTTGTTATAATTTGAAAGCAAAAAACATTTATATTGTTTCTTTTAATCAAAATTAAAATTTCATAAAAAAAAACACCGTTTATAATTTTTAAATGTTAGCGCCATAAAAAGAGCGGAAAGATGGGTATATGAGTGTCCGCCTTTTCGCTAGTATATATAGAGAGGATACATTTTTTTGAACAATCAAAAATAAAATATATTTCCACTGACAAAATAGTCTCCTTAGCATAAGATGTAACAAAAAAATCACTAAAATTTACAAACGGTCAGTTTAAAAGAAGATTTGACACCGACTTTTTCTCGTTCAATTATAAATATCATTTACATTATTATAATTACAATTTTATCTTTTGCATAATATTATTTAAATTTTTAACAAAAAACAGTTAAATTTTATTATACCTTATAGGGTTAAATATGTTTTTAGTCCTTACAAAATCATAAGTTTTTAAGTTTAGTCCCTTTAAATTTGTCAAAAAAAAAAAAAGTTTAGTCCCTTTAAAATTTTAATGGTAGTTTTAGTCCTCCAAATTTAGTAGTTTGTAAGAATAGTCCTTATTTAAAAACTCTTTACAAAAAATAGATACTTTTAGTCTTCCAAGTTAGTCCTATAAAATGCAAATGCCAAATAGGGATCAAAAGTACTTATAACTTTTGTAGGGACTAAATTTGAAAGCTTGTAATTTTGTAGGCATTAAAAACATATTTAATTCTTAATTATAACAAGAACAATTTCACTAGTAACAATATATAATTTTATATTTTATTTGACTGTGGTATACTCTAAAAAATTTATAACCAAATACCATAAAATAGAAAATTGAGCATGTTAGTGTCTCTTTTGACACTAGTGTGTATATAATATGTGAAATATGTTTTAATCGTTTATATGAAAGCTAGAATATCCAATATACTTTAGACTTACTCTATTATATAGCTTTCCCTATAAGAACTATTTTTTTAAAATAATATAATAACTCATATTATAATATCATTCCTCCTCAAAATTAAGTACAAATTGTTTCTTATCTTAACCAAAAGAACAACAGGTTCCACCTTTCATCATGTTATTAATAATTAGTATTTGATTCTTGACATATAAAAAAGTATCAAAAAGAAAAAGAAAGAAGAATTTTTAAATACACGCCAGGACAGCCACTAGCCGCAAAAGCAGGAAGTCTCACATGTCAAAGGTTTGGTTCTTCCCAAATATATCATTACACCGTAACGATGCTAAAACCTAATAAATATATGGTTCAACCGAAAAAAATTATACTATATTGCCTAACTATTCCGATGGAACTCAGGTTCACAACAGCCACGGTAGACCGACAAAGAAGGCTCTTCAGACCTTCGGGCACTAGTGTCTAGTTCGATCTTCGTTTTTGGGCTCGAAAGTAAGTGTTTACGTTTCAAATGAAGCAACCCTTGAGATGTGGTGATGAATATTTGGTTAGGGCTTGAACCATGGACTAGGAGGATTAGAGCATTAAGATCCAAAATTGTTCCTTGAATACAGTGGACAAAGGTAGATGGGTCATGATTTGTTCTCGGCCATACGATTCTGACTTGGTCTTCTAAAGTGCCTTTAAGGCAAGTATATACAATGGTCCGCCTATGAGCTAGTGACTTAGGGTGATCTGTTACGTTGATGGATTGGAAACAATCTCTCCTAAGATGTTAGCTGGCGAAGTAAGGTGATGGCTTATTTTCGGCCCTAGTCGTTGGACGTTAATACCTTTATAGCCTACAAGGTCGTCTTCAGTGTTTTTGTGCAGTTAAGGGAGTCAAATGATGACTTGTTGTAGTAGTATCAAGTCTTTAAAAGTAAAGCATGTTGGGCATTTGGCCTATGGGTCCACTGTCCTTCACGGTGAGGAAGTGGAATCTCCTTGGCCTTCAGGGGGTCAAGCCTTGTATAAAAAGAGAGATCGTGGCTTAACTAATGTAAATCCTGATTTATTGTAGTAGGTCGGTGATTCTGAGGGGTACCACACATATTCTTGATAAAATTTCTTAGTGATGACGATTTTTTTAAGTGGAGAGGGTGTTGGTGGCATTTTGGTTGTACAGATACAATTTATATGCATAATTGATGAAGTTCCTCTTTTGGGCCACACTCAGATGCATAAGATTTCCTTTGTGAGGTCGTATGCGAATGTCTTGGCTTTCTTTTGCTTGGGTTCGTCGATGAAAGATTTAGAGTCCCTTGAACGTGGGGTCATACTCAAGTGAAAGGGTTACGTTGTAGATTAGCCTTTTTGTGATTTTCATGTTGACGTCATACTTTTTTTGCGTGTTCCAGAATTATTTTGATGATAACGTTAGCTTATAAACATAGTTGCATTCTATATAAGAAAGGAGCATTCTGCACGAAATTGATAAAACATTGTTCCTTGTCAACTAATCTCTTAAAGCACGGGAAAGAGGTCATAGTAGCACTTTCCTATCTCTTGCACAAAAGTCAAAAAGCAAGAACCCATAAACATTATGAAGCTCAAGCAAATTCAAATGAAACTCATAATGTATTCCTAAAACTTCATACAAAAGTTACTGATAACAATGACATGTGTCTAAAAGTCATTTGAAGACCTTCAACAATTGTACGAGGTTCAAAACTCTACAAATAGACGAGAACTCTCATCCTTGAAGACTGAGAGCTTAGTAGTAAACATAAACAACTTAGTAAAAGTGTTTATCGTCATTTAATCTCTTAAAGCTATTGAATACACGTCAACTCACAAGATTCATATAATCTTATAGAGTGTGTAGCAGTTTAAACTCATCACTAAGATGAGCTTTTAGTTCTAAAAAATTCCTATAGTATATGTGGACATTCTCATCTCTCTTTTAAGAGTGTAAAAGTGAGCTTGATTGAAATAAACAATTGTAAAGTCATGTGTGACTTTGTAAGAATCAGTGTAAACCTGGTGAGGTTTAGAGGATACAGTTTATAAAATGAGTAGTGATATTTGTTCAATCATTTGTGACAATTTTTTTGACGGCCTTTTTTTCTCTCTTCTTATAGGTCAAAAAAAAAATAAACAAAAAGAGAGAGAGAGAGAGAGAGAGAGAGAGAGAGAAGAGAGATGGAATAAGAACATAATGTGAGAATGAGGGGGAGAGAGTTGTCAAAAATTATCACAAAATGGTTTTACAAATATCATTTCTCATGTAAAAGTCCTAGGGGAACAAAGTTGTATGTAGTAGGAGTTGAGAAGGTTGTCTCAAACATCATGATGGTATGAATCGGCAAGTGCACCAAATCTTACTCAAGTAATAAAGTAGTAAGTTATCGTCTCCACATGGATTGTCGTTCAACTCGGTAATTAGAAGAATTTATTTAAAAAGAAAATAAAATAAGAGATTTAAAAAGTGGTTGCAGGGTTTTAATTGTCCTGCCCAATGAGAGGTTATGTTTGTTAGATTCAAAGGTATAACGATGATTAGGGAATCCAATAATCCCATCTCTGTCTTTGTTGGAATTAACTCGATTAGTTATTAGTTTATGACTGGTCTCTTTTGGATTTAAGAAATTAGAACATAACCCTGTGATGAATCAGTGAGAGTTTATTTTAATATCGCCGCAATTCAACTATATACAATTGCAGTGTTCCCTTGAGATGAGTAATATACCTAAATTCATACTTAGATTCAATTAAAAGAATTTAATTTAGAAACCAAGCAATTCACTACTGTCTTATTCGGATAGAATTCGGGTTGCCAATCCTACTAGGCTCCATCTAGAGATACAGTATAAAAATGGACATATACAAATTAAATCAGACTTTAGATCATAAACTGAATAAATAAAAAACTTAAAATCCAACAAATAAGTAGGGGTTCATCTTGAACCCCTAATCAAAGAGGTTTAGTTGCACATGACAACAAACATCATTACAAAAATATATAAAAACATACCCTAGAGAGAACAATATGAGGATGGAGATCCTCTTCCTTGAAGCTCTGATGTTTGACTCTTGACTTGTACTGCTAGCTTTCTGAATGAATAAAAGAGTATGCGAGGGTATCTATTTATAATGCATCATTACTTAGGGGTTAAAAGAAAGAAACTAGGGTTTTACAACTGAAAACAACTTTTGGAAAACAAGCAAAAGGCATCTCCTGACCGTCACTCATGCGTGAGGCGCATGGGCATATGGGACATCAAAAAATGTTGTCTCATGCGCAGGGGCACATGAGGCAATGCCTCCAGTGTGAATTTTGCAGTTTTCGTCCTTTTTTTTTTATCGTTCTTCCATCTTAAAATGCTTTGGAACTTAAAATGAATTTTCTTCATCTTGTATTGTCTTCAAAGACCTATTAAGACCATTGATCTTCAATCTTCATATCCTCGACCTTTCACGTGATGTCTTGTTTTGCTTATTTACATGATTTTTCTCTAAAAAGACTCAAAACACATATGGAGTTGCATGATTAAGGATAAAAGTGAATTACAATGATTTTAATGAAAACAATACAAAAAATTCCTCAAACCATTGGGAACTCCTCTAAATGACATCTAATTTGCCTTCAAATGCAAAGAAAATAACTTAAAACATAGCCAAAAATATCATATGATGTTCAATCACCACATCACAGTGAAAAATCTCCCCAAAGGTGGGGACAGGAAATGGCCTACATTGAGCGAATCAAGATAATTGTTGTGTGTTGAATGTGTGTGTGTGTGTGTGTATATCCCTATTACTTTTCACTTATTCACTTCACACACATAATTATGATAATTGAGAAGTATTTGTCTAAGTACGGGATTAAATTTTAAAATGGTCAAAATTCAAACCTCCATTGCTTGTGACTATTACATCTACTTCATTGTTATCCATTCCATCTTGAATATCCATTCACTTAGGTTTTGGCTTAGATAGTCCCTCCAACTTTTTTTTTATTTCCTTAATTTTCAATATGTTCTTTTAAGGTGTGAAAAATGATTGTGAAGAGTTCGAATGTTAGCCCAGATGAGATGTATTTTTCTCTTCTGATGCCTATGCACCTCATTGATTTATAAAAAAGATATCGTCGAAATAAAGTAACTATAATTTTTCACACTTCAAATTTATTCAAGATGTTTATCCAAAAATAAATCACTTAAGAAGTTGTTCAAGCATATAATTCATACATATAACAAGTTTTTGTCACTAATGAATTAGTTAAATTTAATATTTTTTGATATATTCTAAATAAAAATTTGAATAATTATAATGTACTAATTATAGTCCAATATAGAATTTTGAAAATTAATTTCCATTAAATTCAAGACTCAACCATTTTTACATTGTTTTTTAATTGTAGCACCTAACTCATTTTTGGGCATTTCACACATTATGGTACATTTTAACTACAAATACATTTTAAAAAAATTATTTATTCCACTACCCTATTTTATCCAAAAACATTCATTAATGAATTCAAATATTTTTAATGTCGGTTTACACAAATGAGCAATCATTAGTGTGTGTTTGATCTATAAAACTAAAATACATAACATATATTTTTTAATAACATGTGTCAGCAACTCCTTATATAAGCAAAGATTAGAGAGACATTGAGGAGGTGTCAGCGCATTAAGAGTTGTTGAGAAGCATCATATCAAAGGTGTTGGAATGTTGCATGATATGGTTAATGTTGTTTGAATAGACATTTGAAATCCATTGATACAAATAAAAGTATCTGTTTCATTCATTTTGTCCTTGAATTTGACTTGACACGTGATTCAGAAGAAGACAAATTATTCTGTCTGATAATGATCCTATTCAGAAGACAAAATGATTTGGCTTCTTCCATTATGTTTCATTCCATTCCATTCCATTCATTATTTGCAAATCCAAACAATGGAATATAACAATTTACCACTTCATTCCATTCCATCACTTACCACCAAACCAAACATAGCCTCAGAGTCTATTTATCCAGAGTCTGGTCTTCAACTTTTTCTAGGTGGCTTCTTCTTTTCCAATCCAAAAAGATGACTTATGGTTTGAACTCCCTTCAAATCTTCTATCAAACCCTCTAGCCTATCTTGTGTTTTTGTTGCTCTTATATATGTTTAGATCTTATAAATTTTATTCTATGGTCTTGTACACTAAAACATATATTAGCATATCCAATTATTCTTTTAATACTTTGTTAACATCAGAGACATTGTACAAAATTAATTTTGTTCCAACAGGCACTCCAAATCCGCCAGTTATCTTTTGTAGCACTCTGAAGATATTAAAATTAAAATAATGAAAAAAGAGCTTGAGGTTATTGGCTAAAACTCAAGGAAAAAAGTAGCAGAAAAACTACAACTGCATTGTTAAAAACCTTATCAGAAAAACCTAAAGACATAAAACCATGGTGTAGGAAAAATAAGTTCAAAACATTAAAATTAACAAAACTATTAACCGACTCCAAATCTCAAACCTCTGTCATCTAAACCTGTATTTTGAGAGATTAAACCTATAATGAATAAAATCATCAACGACAAACTACGTTATAAGATCCCATTATATCCTCGCAAATACACGATTTTATCGCTGTAATAAAATATCGACTTCACAGATACTTGTGATGCTCAAGGTTACCTTTTTCTCCTAAGTATCTACATGAAAAAAGTTTTTATAAAATTAATGGTTTAGAAATGCTTGCAAACTATTTTATAAATATGCAATGATAGAAATGTTTTGAAATCATTGGAGTTCATCACTAAAATGAACTTCCCAAATCATATTCTTTTCCTTTGCGTTCGGAATGGAATCCCAAAGATGAAATATGAAGGTGAGAAAAACCACAAGAAGGGGGGGTTGAATTGTGTTTTCGAAAACTTCTTCCTTACGTTCTGAAGAACTGTTCTCAGGTTCAGAGTCTGAAGTAGTTCAGAGTCTGAGTGAGTTCAGAGTCTTTGTGCAGTGGATAAATGAAAAGAACAGAGGAAGAAAGAACACAAGTAATTATACAGGTTCCTTCCACAAACCGGAAGTAGTCATGTCCCCCTTGCACTTCCAAGGAGAGTTCCACTAAAATGTAATGTCAAATTACAAGTTGCTCAATCACACAAGAAAGGGACTTCTCTTTGCTCAAGGACAACTCCAAGAGACTTCTATTGCTCAATCACAATTGAAAGAGACTTCTATGCTCAAGG
>Ga0315913_1001135_pt1 | contig 28052 bp, 10 predicted proteins | sample MpolsnodulesMG_FD_207736 | JGI IMG/M metagenome (GOLD analysis project Ga0315913, IMG submission 207736) | Medicago polymorpha root nodule microbial communities from Los Angeles, California, United States - small nodules | ecosystem: Host-associated > Plants > Roots > Nodule | place: USA...
TTATATAAAATTAGGGTTTATGGCTTGGTTTGATTAAGATTATGTCATTAGACTTATCCAACAATCCCAAGACAAGAAGAGTCTACTCACTCATGTTCATCGTAGACATAGAAGAGAAGAAGAAGAACATAAAGTAAATAACAAGAAAGTAAAATAAGAACTTTTATTAAGAAAGACAATTGTCACTATTGAATTCTATGAACAAAAGATGAAATGTTGTGATAGCTAGCTACTCTATTTATAGTTTACAATGACTTAAGCCCTAAGAAATATAACACTAGAATGTTCCACAAGAAACCCCAGGCTTTTAGGTCAGAAGTAAACTAATAGGTAGCTTGTCCATGAAGCGGAAGCAACAAAAGAGTATCCAGAAGGATGGCACGACTGTGCTGCTGGTGGCACGGGCCGTGACAAGTTCCTGACTTAGGGGGTGACATATTTTTGTCCCATATTTCGTATTTTCATCCTGAATCAGCTCCTAATCCTCTTTCTTTTGCTCCAAGACTCAATCTATCAGATATTTGTTCTTGAAATATAATAACTTGCAATTGAAGTAAAATAATTCTAAAAAGGAAATAATATTAAATAAAACGAAATCAAATCTAAATAAAACGGACTCAAATAATATATTAAAAACACTAATTTATTGAATCATCAAAGTTCCCAGACATGGGGGTGGCAAGGCATGCTGTTGTGGTGCTGATGACGAGCCTCATCTTGAGCCAGAGTACGAGCCTCAGACTCAGATGGAGGTGGAGCATCCGATAGAGGATGATGTTGAGGCTGAGGAGGAGGTGGGTGATGATGATCAGCATCAGCAGCGGAAGCGTGTGCCGGAGCTAGAGCCAGAGGAACTTGATGACTATCCTGGTGGCTCACACGACACTACTGTGCTGACGAGGTACCATGTTCATGTGGCCATGATGACGAGTGATGGTGAGGCAATATAATATATATTTGAATAATTTTATGTTATACATATTTGATCAATTTTAGTTAATTGTGCACTTATTATGTTGGTTAATTTTGTGTTATATATATTTGATTAATTTTGGTTAATTGTGCACCTATTATTTTGGTTAATTTTTTTAATATATATATATATATATATTTGTTATTTTAATGTATTATTTCGATTAATATTATGTTTTAAATTTTTGCAATGGCAGGGGAATTAAAAATGTGTAAACAACGGGAAGAAGATAAACGCGATACATGATAAGCAAAACAAGATTGTCATGGCAGCACAATGGTGGCGTGATGGACTGAGAGCAACCGATCTTCAATGGTTGCAGGATAGCAGCTACAGCCAGATTGACCACGGGTTGTGTTGTGCATTTGCGAAGAGGTCGCACGAGGAGACATCGAGCTTCCATCTTGCGTTTGGGGAGATGACAGTGACACTTGATGATGTGTCATGTTTGCTGCATCTCCCCATTGATGGTATGCTTTTGTCCCACGAGAGTATGACAAAGGGCGAGGCTATGGATATGATGATTCAACATTTAGGGGCTGATCCGGGAGACGCATTGAAGGAGGTGACTGACACTAACCGTGGACATGCACGATTTAGCTACTTGAGGAGGATCTTTAAGGAGCATATTTTGGAGCAGTTGGGGGCATACAATGAGGGTGATATGGTTTTGATAAGGAAGTTGCGGGAGCAGGCTCCCCACATATATTTGCTATACTTGGTGGGTATCACGCTCTTCACTGACAAGAGCGCCTACTATGTGGATGTTGCTTATATGAAGTACTTTAGAGACCTGAAGCATGTGCTGACAGCTGTGCAGTTGGGGAAACCTGCTATTCAGGGTGTGGAAGTGGAGCCGGGCTATATCAGATGATTTTATCTCATCTCTCATTGACACATGATTCTTCGAGACCAGGATGTTTAGGTCCTGAGGCCACCAAAGCAGTTGCGCCTTGATGAGGTTGATGCTGAGGAGGATGGAGAGCAAGGGTACAAGGATCTGGCTGGAAGGTTAGGCCGTATCAGAGACCATGTTTATGTTGTGATGTCCAGTGGTGTGATTGCAAGAGGGTCTTTTGAATGGGTTCACTTGGAAGATGTCTTGAGAGAGGTTCATGGAGGACATGTTTACCACTGTAGGCGTGTAAATGGATATCCATGGATGCGGATAGTGTGATATCTGTGTCCGCTCCGTTAGATAAATATGAAATCCATACCCTATCCATATCCGTGCGGATATCTGTTTAGCGGATAATCCGCGGATTTTGGGGTATCCGCGGGTTTATACAAATATCCATGGATAACATTTATAAAAATAAAATAAAAAATTTGTTTTAATTTTTTTTAGCTAAAATTTAAAAACAAAGGTTCTTCACATGCATTTTCTTTTCTTTTTAGCAAAACATAATATTCATACATTACACCAACAACAAATTAGATCATTGAGTCAACAAAAACATAAATAAAGTCTCCTACATTTAATAAAAATAAAGTTCTTTGATTTAACAAAAACATAAGTAAAGCTCATCATATTCAACAAAAACAAAGCTTCAACAATTCCAACCACTTTGACTTTCTTTTAAAGGATCGTAATAACTGATTACACTTACAATACCTAAGGTGTTTTCTTAGGAAGTTGAATGATATTGAGGTTATTTATGTAATTTACTCGGTTTAATAGCGGGTATGGATATCCGCGGGTGTGGATATCATTAAATCCGCATCCGTATCCATTAATTAGCGGGTAGTTAAAAAATCTGTTTATTTTATCCATGAATATCCATTAAGGTATCCGCTTCGTGTCCGTGGCGGATTTTATCTGCAGATATCCATGGATGCAGATTTTTTTGTCATCCCTACTTACAGCACATTAAAAAAGTAAAAAAAAAATTAAAAAGAAAAATTTGTATTTATTTCGTGGTCTTCTTCCTTAACTGAACATTTTACCCTTATGTTAAAAAAGTAGTATAGAACGTGTTCTCCTTTGTTTTCTTCCTCACTATAAATTCACTTATATGTTTGAGAGTCTGGAAGGGAAGGGAGAGTTTTGGAAGAGAAAAAAGGGAAAGAGTAAGTGGAAGAAATAGAAGACATTGGAAAGGAAAGGACTTTGGAGGTTAAATTTTTATTCATAATACAAAATCTCCCTCGTTTGGAGGAACTCAAAAGTTATATTATGGGAGTATTTTGGGGGTTTTTGGATGGTTTATATGAATTTTTCAAATTCAATCTATGTTATTATAATATTCTTAAAATTAAAAATATATTAAATATAAACATTAATTTATCATTTTCTAAAAAAATTGTTCTTCAAAAAATATGAAAGAGGGTGGATGTGCTGGATAGGGGGTTGGTAGTTGGTTTACCGATCATCTTCGACGTGAGGAGGAAGATGGAGTGAGAACATTTTTTTGGTGGGATCCTTGGTTAGTTTTGAAGGATAGATTCAGTCACATTTTTTATCTTTCTGATAACAAATTGGCTACTGTGTCAGACATGTTTTTGTTAGGATGGGGGGAGGGAGGAGAGGTTTGGAAATGGCATAGGAGGTTGTTGGCTTGGGAGGAAGAGTTGGGGAGGAAATGTTGTGTTATTTTATTACCAATTGTTTTGTAGACTAGTATGAATGGCTGGTGGATTTGGGAACTTCATGCTTGTTCAAAATATAATGTTACTAGTGTGTACAACTTCTTGACATCAAGGAATCAACCTTCTAACATTTATCACAATACTATTATTTGGCACAAGGAGGTTCCTCTAAAGGTCAACGTCTTTGCTTGGCGCCTTTTGTGAAACCGTCTTCCAACAACCGATAACTAAATCAGGCAAAAGGTCCTTCAACCAAATACATTTTTTTGCTCAGGAGGTTGCGACTCACAGGAGGATTCAGATCATATGTTTTTGACCTGTGACTATTTTGGACAAATATTCAATAAGATATCCGTCCTATGTTCATTGTAGATTTTATTCATAGGTGCGGCTTTTTTTACCATCCATATATGTTTACCTTTGTAAGAGAGTGTTCAAATTCACTATAGTATCCCTCTACGACAACTCTCTAATGAAGAAGTCTTGTGAGTATAGTAATTTGCGCACATGTATCCGATTTCTCTAAAATAAGCATTTCACTTTAAATTATAAAGTAATTAACACGCCGTCCTATATTAATTGACACCATGAATACTATTTATATAACCTATCTTGACTATCTGGTTTTTTGTCTTTTACTAATGTTGGCTTCATTGGTCCAAAGTGATTTCATATTGTAAATTATTTTAGGGTCATGTTAACTTGTGCCCTTAGGGCATAAGATAAGGAACCCAAAAGTAGAAATGTTTGGTATGAAATTTATAATTGGCTCAGAGTGGTTTTCAGCCAAACCTGCTCGAGTAAAGGATCACTTTCTTATTTTTCGATCATTGAGAGGCTTCTCAAGAAACATTTGTTTTTCTTTTTATTTAATTTGATTTTCTTGCATTTGGATTTTTTGGCGTGACATGAATGCTCGAGTTTTTCAACAAAAGGGAAATTCTATCATCCAACTTGATGGATAAAATTAAGCTCCAGTCCTTTTGGTGGTTGAAGGCCAATCATCCTAATTTTGCTTTTAATTATCAAATGTGGTGGCTTAATCCCCTTTTATGTTTGAGAGTGATCGCTTAATTTAGCTTAGCTTCTGTATTGTATGCGTGCCTGCATTATGGTTTTATCGCTTTTTTCCCCCTCCGATAACCTGATATAACAAATACTTCTTTTATCTTAATTCTTCTCTGACACTCATTGTGCTTGAGAGACTAAACTTTGATTAATATAATCTATTTTAACTTCTTCAAAAAAAAAAAATATCTCTTTATTTTTTCTATATATTTTTCACCCCGAAAGCCCTCATTTTCCCTTCCCTCCATACTCTCAAGTAAAACCATAACCAAATAAATTGAAGGTGTCGCGCTAGTCTTTTCCTTTTCAAAATCCAAAACCGTGGATGGACTTTTGTTTTTCTATGGGCACGTCAACAATAATAATAACGTAAATCACAATGATGCTTGTGAATTACAGCTACCATTAGTGTTTTTTTATGAAGAGGGTCAGCGGTTGAGAATATATTTTTCTTTTGAAAAGAGTTATTAGTCATTGAAATTATAATTCTTGGATAACTTTTTTGGCAACAAAATTGGGATGATTTAATTAGTTCGTTAAATTTGAAAAATATACAGCAATTTATTCTCATGAATAAAAGAATCAAATAAGTTAGCTATTTTTCAAATTAAGCACCATAATTTTAAAACTTTAATATTTTATTTATACATGCAAGAGAGGATTAGAGGCAGTATGTAGATGTTTTACAAGTAGATATTTGAGACTAAATATATTAACGTTCTTCAATTTATTAAATGACTAAATTTTTGTTTCATATAAATTTAAAATACTTTAGTGAAAAAAATTAAAATACCAAACCACTCAATTCTTACAATTTTGATTTCTTTTTTTTGAGGGTACTTACGATTTTGATTTCCACCCTCTCAAAGGTTTTTTTTTTTTTTTTAAATTTCCATGATTGTTCGCTCATTAGACAACTTAAAGTTTTACCTCAAAAAAGACAACTTAAAGTTTGATACTAATACTACGATATTTTAATTCAATTTTTAAAGGGCAGACAAAAACGATTCATGTTCATAGATAGTTAGGCATCCATGGTATACTTTTGCTTACATGTGCAACAACCTTGTTTACAACTATGTTTATCGATATTGATATATTATAAATGACACACATATATAGTCCCACACCTTAGGATATATTATTGAGCAGAATGAAAGAATATTCAACAACTTGGAATAGGAATCTCTAGTTTACTATACTATGATTTTTAATATTCATATTTTATATTATTTTTTATTAAAGTTTCAATCTTCTCTTTTTATCCTTATCTCTGTACGTCTCTTTCATATATATATATTTAAAATTTTAATCTTCATTATCTCAAAAAGAAAGAGTTACTCAGTGTTAACTTTGTCAGAGTAACTCTTTAACCGCACTTGTGAATATCTGTAAATAAAATTCACCAGAGACACGGAATGCTAATTGATAAATCCATAGATAAAATAAATGTATATTTTAACTATCTGCTAATTGATGGATACAAATGCGGATTTAATGGTATCCGCACATGCGGATATCCATAACCGCTATTTAACAGAGTAAATTACATAAATAACTTTAATCCCATTTAACTTCCTAAGCAAAAAACTTTGATAGTGTGAGTGTTATCAGTTATTACACAACTATTCAAATTTTAATCACACGCTCCTCTAAAAGGGAGTGAAAGTGGTCGGGATTGTTGAAGCAAGAAGCTTTGTTTTTGTTGAATATGATGAACTTTATTTATGCTTTTGTTAAATCAAAGAACTTTATATTTATTAAATGTGAGGAACTTTATTTATGTTTTTGTTGAGTCAATGATCTTTATTGTTATTGCAAGGAACTTTTATAAATGTAAGGAACTTTATATTTATTAAATGTTTTTGTTCAGCAAAATAAAATTAACAATTTTTTTCTTCTAAATCTTATACATGAATATCTGTATAAATTTACAGATACCTTAAAATATGTGGATTACTCGCTAAACGGATATTCGTGCGAATATGAAAAGGGGAAGGATTTCATATTTATGCAACGGAGCGGACACAAATATCACACCGTCCGCATCCATGGATATCGATTTACATCCCTAGTCATATGCATTTTCTTTGTCAAACAGAGGCGGATTTTATGATGGGTTGGAGTGGGATCAAATGAATTTTAAAAACCATAGATCTATTTTACAAGATTTTAAACCATTTTGTGGCAGTTTGTAACCACTGTAAAGTAGCATGTAAGATTCTTTTTACACTTATACTTGACTAGTTAACATAGGTTTACATTCCTTCTAATTTGTAAGGGTTTAAAATTGTTGGGTCATGAGGGGAGCTCAAGAGACTCATCCACGTTAGACAAGAGTAACCACGCAATGGAGAGAAACACAACACTTTTATCAAAAAGCTTAAAACATTGGATTTAAAGGCCATCTCAGTTATAAAGTGCTCAACCTCCACTTTTCTAACTGAGGTGAGACTTCTAACTCATACTTGCTACACAACAATCTCCACTACAAGTGTGAGTCCATTAATTTATCACACTCACCCCTCAAGCGAAAACTCTTTCAACTACATACACTTGTACTTGTATCGTTGTTGCCACAGTCAACAAAACTCTCCGCCTGAACATCCTTGGTCAACATCAACTCTGATACCATCGTTAGGTCATGAGGGGAGTCTAAGAGACCACCCATATTATGCTTGAGCAATCTAGAAGTGAGATAGACACTAAACTTTTATCCAAAACCATAAGTCAATGGGTTTATGAGTCCTCTTACTCTCACTTATGAAATGCTCAACCTCTATTTTTCTTATTGATATGATACTTCTAACTCACACTAGCTACGCAACAAAAACATCATGTATATTGTAGAAAATTAAAATGGTTTTTATTATTTTAGTGCTTCAATTATTCTTTAAACAAATTTGACGGTGAAACTTACAAACATTAAATGTAAGAATGAATGATTTGATTCATAACATATCAAATGTTCTTCCAATTTTTTGTGTGTTTATGGAACTCAAATTTATCTACAAAATATTATAAATTCATTCACTACACATTACTAATTTTGTTCATCTGAAAACTTGGGTTTGAATAGTAGAAACGAGTTGTACTTCAAGCCCAACCATTTATCAAGCGTAAGGTCCAAATTTAATTCATAGGAAATCCTTTCATTTTCAAAAGACCTGTGCAGGTTGGCCTAAAAGTAGGGGTGCGTAAATGATTTCCCAAAATAATTACGAAAACTAATTTTACAAAATAATTAAGATTAATTTTAAAGAATAAATCCCTTTTTTACTCAAGACATTATGTAGAACAAGTCCGACATAGCACTAAAAAAAAAGACAAAGCACCAAAATTCAAATGGAGTAAAAGAGTGATACAATAGATAAGAGAGAGATATTCAATAGCAAAACGCAAAAACATAAGAAAGGACACATCAATATGACACTAGTTCCTCTTGTCAACAATGGAGTCTATAGCTGCTTGGACAAAATCAATATTTCCATCGTAGAAATTTCTAGGCACAAATTAATACGACACTACCATTTTGTTGCACATCAATATTTTCTAGGCACAAATTAATATGTGCAATAAAATGGTAGTGTTATATTTTCTGTCACCGAAGAGATTATTAGGTTGAGTCATGGATTAGGTCGCTCTCTTTAAGACGTTTCGTGACACTGTCTAAAATTGTGCAAGCAAACTATGAACCACGACACCCCTAGGATAAAACAACCCAGCTACAACTTTATCAGAGTCCTATTGCACTATAGGATCTATTCTAGAAATACACGTTCAAATATGATGCTAAGACCACTCCAATATGGTATTGATACCACTCGATTATGGTACTAAGACCACTCTTATATGGTACTATGACCACTCTAATATGGTGTTTTCACCACTCTAACCTCTAACTTCTCCAATGACATAAAACATAAAACAGAGATTATATTCTTAAGATCATTCTTATTTTCCAAAGGGACACTTTATCTCGAGAGGGACTTTGATCTTAAGAATACTCTTATTTCTGAAGAGACAAAATTTACCGAAGGGACTATGTTCTTAAGACCATTCTTAATTCCGAAGGGACATTATAAACCGAAGGGACTATGACCTTAAGAACACTCTTTAAATCCGAAGGGACAGAAAAAGAGGGAGAAGAAAAGAATAGCTCGTCAACACAAGCTAAAGGAGGGAGAAGAGAGAAAAGTTCTTTGACAATTCAAGAGAACTTTTGGTGTGAGTAGAAGTGAGGGAGAGGAGCTCAATTTATAGGTGAATAGTCAAAGATAAGTTACAAATCCAATGGCTATGATTAGTTGACCGTTAGAAAATCAATGGTTTGATCTCGCCTTATAAATGAGCACTATTTTTGAAACTTCTAATAGGTTATCGTTATTCCCATGATTTAGTCTACTTGGCACTATTCTTCATATATGACTCAATTGTTGCAGAGAAAAAGTTTTCGCTGAAGAAGTTTATATAGCTATGGAAGCTTTAGGTTAAACTTGCCAAACTTTTTGTAGTAACAAACCCATATCAGTGTGCGGGTAACAATGTCTTTTTTCTTCGCAGTTTTTTATGTTAATTATTTAATTTGATTTAGTTATTGAGAAATGGTATTTGTACAACCATTTTTATACAACTTTTGTACAATTTTTCTCTCATACTCACATTATCTTCTTATTCTCTTTCTTCATTTTTCTCTCTCTATTGTTTTTGACCAATGAGAAGAGAGAACAAAAGGTTGTCCCAAAAGTTGTAACAAAAGAGTTGTTCAAATATCACTGCTCTTAATTATCTGAGATTCTTCATGTGTTCTACTTCTAAGCTCTAACAATTAGTTTATGGCAACTTTCTCAACATGCTATCACACAGGTTATACCGAGCAGAAGTTCAACTTATAAGTCGCAACATTATTAACATATAGTAACAAATATAAGTCATATGATAAAATTTAAACATGTTCACTTATAAAGCAATGCTAACATATAAATAATAAGGTAGTCTAATTATTGGTTGAGTTGAACTTTAATCATCATACATTACGAAATACTTCTTGATAAACAACATTTAAGGTCGTAGTGACATTGTCGCCATCTTCATCAGTTATTAGTATCTTCAACCCGTCTTTTGAAGTGATTCTTGAAACTGCAATGTATAGTTGACCATGCAAAAACACAGGACTTGGCAAATAAATTCAAACATTTTTAAGTGATAGCCCCTGACTCTTATTAATTGTCATTGAAAATGAAAAAGTTAAAGGGAACTGTCTTCGTTGAAACTTGAAAGGAATTTTAACGTCAGACGGTAAAAGAGATAACCTTGGAATGAAAACTTTTTCACCAATATTAAAAAGGCTTAAATGCACTTTTCACCCTCTATGTTTCAAAAAGTTGCGATTTTGGCCCCTTTTAAAAAAATGGATATTTTGACCCCCCTAACTTTTGGTTCTCTTTTGATTAGCTGATTTTGTTGAAGGTTATGACAATTTCTCAGTCTCTGATGGTGTAAACTGTCATGGGGATAGAAAGATGCTGATAAGTGGAGTTCAAACTGGCATGGTGTAACTTTTGGCCCCCCTAAAGAATGACCACTTATCAGTTTGGACACCATGCAAGTTTGGACTCCACTTATCAGCATCCTTCTATCTCCATGCTAGTTTAAAACATTCAGAGACTGAGAAATTGACATAAAATCAGCTAATCAAAAGAGGTCCAAAAGTTAGGGGGTAAAAATATCCATTTTTTTTAAAGGGGGCCAAAATCGCAACTTTTTGAAACATAAGGGGTGAAAAGTGCATTTAAGCCTATTAAAAAACAATAACAAAATCAAATGGATAAACAAACCTTCTCATCAACCAACAACATATTCATGAAGATTTTCTATCTGGATTACTCTTATCACGAATTAACCAAATACGGGCCACACGCAAAATCAACTTCAAATCCTTCTTTCCACCTAACACAGTTGAGATTGGGGGGTAAACGCTAGACATAGCAACAATGACTTAATGATACAGTGATAATAATAAGATGAAAACAGACTTAACAGATTAAAAAATAATAAGTCCCACTTATATACATAGATGATTAATGAGTTATGTGGAACCAAACATTTATGTCATGCTTTAACTTGTCTGTAACTTTAAGTTTAAATTAAAATTTTGCTATGCCCTCTCATTTAACACACACTGCACGCTGGGTTATTAAAGAGTTAGGAGATGAATAGTTAACACACACACTTTTCACTACACATTTAAGTAGAAGGACAATTGGTCAATTTGGTAAATGAATCGTTGAAACACCTGGTGCATTTATGACTGTAATAGAAACGGTTCAATTTGCCTACTCAGAGCACATGTGAGATATACAATTGATGGCACTGGCATAGTGGCATGTATGCAATTTTGTTGGGCCACACACCATTAAGTATGGTTTTGGTGACCTCTTACTCTTAGGTTTACATAGAGGAACAATCAATGAACAAAACAATGTACTCCATAACAATAATTAATGCGACTCTGTTTATTTTCATAAGCATGCAAACTAATATCCCATGTGCTTTCAAGAAGTAATCAACGTGACTCTTTACATCCCATGCAACCATGGGATACTGCAAAAAATCAATGTCTTATGCGGCCAAAAACATACGCCAACGTGCTTTCTACACTCGCACAAACAAATGACAGCAGTCTGCACATCATCTTCTTTCCATAACAATAATCAATGCCGACAGAATGTTATCATCTTTTTTTTTTTTGCTAAAAAAAAAAAGGGTTTGGATTTAATCAACTCTTTAGCAGTTGTAAGACTATGTGAGATCGAAATTATACCATCTTGATTTTAAGCAGGATATATTTAATGCCGCAATTTTAAAACGGATGAATGTATCGTATGAGCTGGACGTGTTGATACAATTTTAAGGAGGATATACTTTTTACTTTTGTAGTCATGGAAATATATATATATATACACGTAACTGTATATATTTGAAAGGAGATGAGGCAGCCTTAGATTAAGAGAATTAAAAATCTAAATATTCATTCAAAACGGAAACGGAGTACACAGAAACAAAATTACTTGAATATAGGTCGAGTTTGCTACTGGTTTTTGTGCGGGTGCTGCTACTGGTTTTTTGCTGCTGTTGTGGGATTTCTGTTTTTGGCTTTGTTATCAGTTGAAGGTTGATGCGCTAACCGCTGCTGGTCGCCGTTTCCGGAGCTGTTTGGCAACCTTTGGGGGCCATCTGCTATGGCGTGTTAGTTGTTATAGCAGTAATTAGGTGTTGGCTATTTTTCTTTGCCGTTTTCGTGTACTGCAGACCTCCTTGTAATTGTTTCTTTTTTGCACTCTATGGTGCTTCTTACACCTAGTTTTCTGCATAATAAATTTAACAATTTCAAAACAAAAAAAAAAAAGATAAGATGAAAAATTAAACAAAAAGTCTTTGAATGTTAAACAAAAAGAACTGTTTGAGAATGAAAAAACAAAAAAGAATTGAATGGAATAGGATATGAGCATCATGTACTCTTCAAAAAGTGCAGAGCCAAAAGTGTTAGAGCATCACGTTCCATAGTGACAAAATAAAGAAGAAGAAACATTCAGAAATAGTATAGCAAAAATAAGACTTCATATCCTTCAAGCAATGCAAAGCTAAGAGTGTTTGTGCAATATCACTTTCCATTTTTGAGAGGTAATTTGATGAACAAAATAAGGGATAACACTTGGGTGACATTGACTAATCGTAATGTCACAATACTTGTGAAAGAGAGAAACACAAGCATTGTGACATTGTGATTGACCAATGTCACCCAACTCTATGTCAGTCAAGTGCTACTCCAAAATAAGTATGAGAATTGATGGGCCTGCAAGAGTTTATATAGAGGGAGAATAGTAAAAGCAAAAGAGCTGATTGGTTGATGTATGTATGTGAAACGTCAGGTATACAACGGTTGAGATTTACTGGGATGGTTGGCAGTTGAGGTTAGCAATTAATATGGGATTAGGAGGGAAATTAAGGAGAGATTAGGGCAAAGTGACAGCTCATCAAGTTGAGCGTTTATAATAAAGGATTAGATACACAATTTTTAAAATAATATTTTTATAATTAGTGTTTTTAACATAAGTTTGTCCTTAAGAAAAAAATTTCAGCACTTGCCATTGGAGGTGAATATGAGAGTTGTTTGTTCAAGCTTTTAAAAAAAAATAGATTTTGTGTTAAAATAATCTAGAGATTTTTTTTAGAGATTTTAAAAAATAATCTAAAGCTATTTTTGTTTTGCCTACTACCCATAAAAATCCATAAAATGAGCTTTAACTTGTACATGTGTCACCTCCTTGTTTTTGAAAAAAAAAATAGATTTTGAGAAAAGTTAATCCTAATAGCTTTTCATTTTAAGATCAAAATAGATTTTTTTGACAAAATAATTTTTCTAAAAATCCTAAACAAACACTTAAAAATGAAAAAAAATTAAAAATTAATTATTTAGATGAGAAAGAAATGAATAGTTAAGAGAGAGATATGAACAAAGACACCAAAGCCAAAAACACCAAAGTGCCACCCCTCACGAATATGAGAAATATGAACCGTCAAAGCCACACATGGGACCTTATACAATTCATAAATCAGATCCATAATGTGCAACCAAAAATAAAAACAATAACAAGCATAAATAATTGAAGAAAAAAACGTAGATATTAATTGAAGACTTCGAGCAAAATTAACAATTGATGGAGAGAAACACATCTTTCATAAAAATTAGAGACACCATAGATGTTGATGTATTATTTTTTTAAAAGAAACGAAACAGGTGTGCAATTTTTATACCTATAAGATTATAAATGGAAGTTCTTACATAAAAAGTTTTGCCGTATTTACCAAATTATTCGATTGCAAATGCATTGTTCTACGGCACAGTTCTATCAACAATGAGATTGGCATTATTCCGGAGAACAATGTTAATATGATTGACTAGTTTGACAAATAATGCAAAATTATTTACCCGAACACCTATTTTATGATTCCATGGGTGTATTAAATTGCATATTTGTTTCTCCTAAAACATAATACATCAATGTTTATGAGGTTTCTATTGTTATGTCCGATAACTTTTTGTTCATCATACAATCTGTTCTTTACGCATGATTTTATTTCTTCAAGTGGTTGATCCTTTCAAAGTTTGTTGTGAAAGTTCAGATCCAATTTATGAACTTTTTAGGATCACACTTGTATTTTTGAAGAAAAAAATAGATCACGATTGTGATACAAACCGTGTCACGATTTTTCTAAGAACACAAACACTAAATTTTGAGTTAAAACTCAACAAAATAATTTCTTACAAGAAATACAAAGATTAGAATAAATTAGCCTTCAATAACAGACCGTAATTCTAACCATTTTCTTGAATCTCTTTCCGTAGCCAAGGGTATCAAAGAATTGACTACCAAAGGTGTTTAGAAATCATTTCCAAATTAACCCTAGAATCAATCACAAAAGGAACCAACTTCTAGCCTTTGATTTTCTAAGGATCTTTTCTTTTGATCTCTCAAGATTCTCCTTGTACCAAAAATGCAACTCTCTTACACTCACATGTGTTTCCCACCTAGAATCCCTCCCCAAAAGGCATCAACACTTTCCCAAGAGTCTCATCTTTTGGTTCTTAAAGATTTACATCATTCTGCACTGAAAACTGATGCGAAATAGATATTTTATATAACACATGTCGAAATCCTCATTTGTGCGCCTCTCATGTGCTGCTGCACTCCCATGCATGAGGCATGAGGCCATCAAAAACAACTTTTTCTAAAATCTTCTGTGTTGCACATGATGAGATTTTAAGTCACACTCAACATATAAAATACATGAGATCTTGCTTCATTTCAATCACTCTACTTAAATTCGATGATTTATATATACATATATATTTTATTTATTTCTTTTTGTATTATGAACTCAAAATTAACTTATTAAATTGTAGATAAATTATATTTCCTCTAGTCTTTTTTATAATAAGTTATTCACTTTTAAAATTTATTAAATACTTAAGATGTCCAATCTATAAAAGAAATTAGATACATCATTAATTCAATAAATATAAATAAACAATTGTTTCGTATAAAAACGATTGGAGAGAATATAGTTAGTGCATCAATATATGCATTTGATCTATTATGCATTTCAAACAAGGGTCTCAAGGAAAGTCAACAATGGCAACTAAACAAAGCAACAGCTGTGTTGTACATATCCATAAGGTATTTAAACATCAATCCGTATGGAAAGTGACAGCTCAGAATGTGACAAGAACCGTGGGGCCTCAGACCCATCTAATTCGATTTTCAGCATAAAAGTTTAATGAAATTGTTTAGAATACAAAATTAATGAATATCGATAAATAAAACTCACATTTGCTAATAATAAATATCAATTATATGTTCTGTTTGTTTCAGATGTATATACTACACGAATTCAACACATACATAAATGTCTCTTTCAAAAAAACACATACATAAATGTCACAAGTTGTTGTTGATAGCTGATGCATTTTAAGTCGTGTCCGTCTCAATTACAATCATTTATGTTAGATTAATTATTTAATTAAGTTTTGATTCCCATAATTAATTATTGAGTCATGTTAAATTGTGCACGAGAGAGTATGTTAATGAATACACAATTTCTAAAAAAAGTTATGCTTAGTTTCTAAACTTGTATCTCAATATTACCCTTATTATGACATTATAAATTTAATTATTATTATTATTAGTAAGTTCATTCCATTATCTTTTACCAAACAAAGTCTGATATCAGTTTTGGCATGTTCAAATATCACACGCATTCGGTAGATAAATTTACTTTTTTCAAAAAAGAAAAGTTAATAAAACTTTAGAAAATGATAGATACAATGACAAAATGTATCAAGAAAATTTTAAGTCTGTGTATTTCTTAATTACACACAATTATCTCCCTTGATTATGACAAATAACAAATTTAATTGGTTGAGACCTTTTCTTAATAAATTCTTAATAAAAACTATCTAGATAAATTTCTTAAAAAAAAAAAAAACTATCTAGATAAATAGTTACTTCCAACAAAAAAAAGTTAAATTTACACGGCAGTGTTTTTTTTTTCTTTCTAAAAGAAACAACAACCTTTCATTATATCATAGTTCTACTCATACTATATATTTTTGGAGTAGTTTTTAAAGTCAATAACATATAGCCATATAGCCATCCTATTTGACACAGCACATAGTAAAATGTACGGTGGTCAAATTCGACTTAAGAGTCATAAACAATACGCTCCATTTCACAACCTTATCCTACTAGTTTATCTATAAAAGCAAGTCTCAAACCCTTGATCTATGCACACCAAAAATACAATATTATCCCAAATCTTCATTCACAATGGTTTCTTCTTCAGTTATCATCCATTTTTTTCTCCTCTCACTATCCCTTTTCTCACTTTCTTGCTTATCAATATCTCAACCTCCCAATACAAAACCACACTCCTTTATTCTTCCTATCAAGAAAGACCCATCAACCAATCTTTTCTACACATCAATTGGCATAGGAACTCCTAGAACAAATTTCAATCTAGCTATTGATCTTGCTGGAGAAAATTTATGGTATGATTGTGACACTCATTACAATTCATCATCCTACATTCCAATTGCATGTGGCTCAGAAAGATGTTCAGATGTTGCATGTATTGGTTGTAATGGTCCATTCAAACCAGGTTGTACAAACAATACATGTCCTGCTACTGCAACCAACTCATTAGCCAAATTCGTTTTTGGTGGGGACCTTGGTGAAGATTTCATTTTCATTGCACAACAAAAAGTTTCTGGCTTGCTCTCAAGTTGCCTTGACATTGATAGACTTCCATCATTCACTGGAGAGGATTCACCACTCAATGGCTTACCAAAAAACACTAAAGGAATTATCGGTCTTTCAAGATCAAACCTTTCACTACCAACTCAGCTTGCATTGAAAAACAAGCTTCCACCCAAATTTTCTCTTTGTTTGCCTTCTTCAAACAAACAAGGATTTACAAACTTGCTTGTTGGATCAATTGGTGGTGACCCTTTTAAGGAATTGTCCAAATTTGTTCAAACTACACCACTCATTGTCAATCCCGTTTCAACCGGTGCAGTTTCTGTTCAAGGCGTTCCTTCAGTTGAATATTTTATTGATGTCAAAGAGGTGAAGATTGATGGAAAAGTTTTGAACTTAAAGCCTTCTTTATTGTCTATTGACAAAAAGGGAAATGGTGGCACCAAAATTAGTACCATAATTCCTTTCACTGAATTGCAAAGTTCTGTGTACAAGCCATTTATTCGTGATTTTCTCAAGAAGGCTTCAGATAGAAAACTAAAGAGAGTGCAATCAGTGGCACCATTTGAGGCATGTTTTGACTCATCGAGCATTAAAAATTATGTACCAAGAGTTGATCTTGTACTTCAAGGGGGAGTGCAGTGGACTATTCATGAAGCCAATTTGATGGTTAATGTGAAGAAAAATGTAGCATGTTTGGGAATTGTTGATGGAGGGACAGAGCCAAGAAAGTCATTTACAAAATCTTCAATTGTTATTGGTGGACATCAGTTGGAAGACAATCTTTTGTTGTTTGATTTGGCTTCTTCCAAATTGAGCTTTAGTTCCTCACTTTTGGTTCACAATGCAAGTTGTTCCTAAATTCTACTCTTGAATTAATGGCATATGTTTATTTAGCATTAAATTGTACTAGTATGTATACCCACTGGGAAAAATAATCAACTATTTCTGAGTAATAATTTATGTTAAAAAGAATATGATCATAAGAAATAAATATATTTTTATAAAAATTGATACTACATGTCCATACAAATTTGTGATTTTTTTTTTTTGTCAGGTAGCCTAGTGGCTAGAACTCACACATTTTTAATGTGGAGAAGTGGGGTGTCCGGGGTTCGAACCCCGACCCCTGCATATATTATGCATTTGTCCCTACCAACTGAGTTAAGCTCACCTAACCAAATTTGTGATTTTTTTTAATCAAATTTATATTATTTTACCTCAAAATACATATCCTGTGCTCCATAAAAGGTAATAAAAGTCACATTTGTAATGAAAAAAATTATCACAAAAAGAATGTCGCTCTAAATTTTATCTGTCCACCACTGTTGTAAGTACCTGCTTTAACTACTAGCTATAACTTTCATAGCTTATCCATCCCGTTGGTTATTAAAGCGGGAAAAAATCAAACACAAATTTGTTGGGAAGTTCATCTAATTTCATCAATTGTGTATGACAAAATTAAAGTTACAATGAGACAAAATTGAATTGAGGATACTTAATATTTTTACTTTCTAAAAAATTGTGAAAGAAAGTGTTCTGCCACAAATTGAAAAATTGTTCCTTTATATACTCACCTAGAAAATCTTAATTTACAATCTTAATCTTGCTACAAAACCTTTATGGGACAACTTAATTTTATTTTTACGGAAATATATAAGTTAGATAAGTGCATGCTGATAAATTAGGTATGTGCATGCGAGGAATTTTGGATGATGTATGCAACAACAATGTATGAACCGTAAGTCAACTACAATGGAAAATTTGAGCAATAGATGTATCGTACATTTCAATCCGTATGAAGCAACTTGTAACTAGCTGTATGACAAGGACACCGTTCCATTTTCAGACTCATGATCTAATTCGAATCTGAGCATGTATAAATAATTAAGGAATATTGAATTGAGAGGTGGCATGTGGGAAAATTTTACCATACATACACTTATACACTTACTTATATAATCTTTATTTTATAGGTTAAATATATTTTTAATCCCTATAAATTATGTCTCTATAAAATTTTATTCAACTTCATTCCTTATTTACATTTTATAAAGACTATTTTTGGAATTAAAAATATCTATTTTTTATAAAAGATTTTGAAATAGTGATTATTCTTATTACAAATTATGATATTATGAAGAACTAAAATTACTGGAAAACCAAACTCAAGATTTTTGATTTGAACCTTTTTCCCTCAAAACAAATAAATTACTTTCTCGAAAAGTTTAATATAGCTTTTCTGAAAAATCATACAGGAAAATCTGTATTAAGTTTCCCAGTTAAACTGTCACTCGCCTATAAACTTTCTCGATGTGAGACGTAGTCTTGATAATTATATAGGTGTTATTGTTCTTTTCTATGGTATTTTTTTTTTTTTATGTCTATAAAGTATTAGATATATTTTCAGATGTTGGCTAAAAAAAATTATTTGGTAGTAAAAAGCGGGAAAAAAATACAAAATGAAGAGTTAATAAAATCACAACAATAAACTAAATTTTTTTATGACATATTATATAAGAGACCCTTTTTCACATATGCCTAGGACCCGTAAAACTCTAGAAACGACCCTGAAACCAAGTCTGGGTGATAAACAACCAGATTGTATTGGAAAATTTAATCTCCTTTATTCTCTGAAATACTGTAAAAAAAAAAATGAAAAAGTGAAGAATTTTAGTTTATAGATAAAAGTATAATAGGCAGTTCAAACAAAATATAGAGGTGAGAATATAATTGTTGGAGTAAATAATAAAATTTCTACATGTGGCCTGCTAAGTAGGTGAAGCTTTTATGTGAATTAAAGGGTTGATGTAAACATTGAACCATACGGCCATACCCAAATTCGATTTTGGATGCAGTTGTGCCTGTTTGTTTCGCGTTCAACACCGTCAAACACGCGTTTCAGTCGTGAAAATGTGATTGCAGTTCAACACCATGTCTTCAACCCCTTTCAAAGGTTGAAGATGAAGTTTGATTTGGGCTTTAACCCGAGTCTGCTTACTTACAAGCCCATTAATTTTTTTTTTTTGTTTAGGATTGATGGAAACCCGTTAACTCTTATTTTTCCTTTTTTTTTAATTGCCATGAGATGCTAAAGAAATTTATTTGAGATGGACAACATTTTATTTGACTTCTTTAAGAAAACACGTTTTATTTAAATTTCTTTTAATATTGTACTTATTTTTACCTATAAGTATATTGTTACATTTAACTTTTATTTTTTACTCTTTTAAAAAAAAGCTTTATTTTTACTTTTAAAAAAGTATATACTTTAACAATTGGGTACGATAAAATTTAAAATAAAATAAAAAATATATATCCAGTCAATAAATAAACTTTAAAATGAAATTGGATACACATGAGTTTGACTTAGAAGCAAAGATCAAAAGTAATGACTGAAATTTTTTGAGGACTAAAAATCGAAGGGGCCAATACGGTCATCGACAATGATTCAACTTAGTAGATTGAATTATGATCCAATTTGATCATTCACAATGATTCAACTTATGGTTTAGGATTCAACTTAGTAGATTGAATTGTGATCCATTCGATCTAATCTAATCATTCGAAATGATTCAACTTAGTGGATTGAATTGAGATACATTCGATCTAACCTAATCATCGACAATAATTTGACTTAGATGATTGAAACGTGATAAATTATTTTCTTTATAAATTTAGTTGTTACAACCTTATTCTTATATTTTTTTAGAGAGACTAATACATATATTATTTGCTATTTTTAATATAATTTTCTTCTCAATTTTTTACAACCTTATTCTTATATTTTTTTAGAGAGACTAATACATATATAAGCTAGTACTATTAAGTAATCCCAAGAACTCTTTCTTCAAGTTTGATGTTGATAAGCTTGCTCGTCTTGCTGATATTTATCATGCAGACTTTTCTGATGATGACTGTGGAACAATTAGGGAGCAACTTGACACTTATGTACTATTAGTATTTATACATGTGTCACATGTAAATTTGCGATAAATTTTTCGTCCAGGATCTGTAAAATTCCTGGCTCCGCCACTGCTATTTCCCACATCTTCATTTCATTGGCTTATTCTTTTTTCCTCATTCATTTCTTCCTCCTCTCACTATTGCTTTTCTCATTTTCTTGCTTATCAACATCTCAAATTCCCAAAACCTCTGAAGCATGGGTACTCCAAACATGGAGAAGTACCGGTGCCGGATACACACTCGTACCGGGTACACGTATGGTACTCTTAAATTAGTACCGAACCGTATCTATTTTTACATAGTTATTTCGTTGTAGTTGGTGCAGCAAAAACGTACGGGCGTTGAAAAAATAACCAAAGTTATCTTGCTTTTGATGAAAATAGTAGAAGATGCACAAAAAAAATAAAACTCTCAAGTGCAATAATTCACTTGAAAAATCTTCTTTTTGATGTTTTATACTAACGTACCTGTACCTTCATTTTATTAAATTTTCCGTATTACGTACCGGTACTGTACCCGAGAAAAAAAATTTCAATCTAGTTATTGATCTTGCTGGAGATAACCTATGGTATGATTGTGACACTCATTACAATTCATCATCCTACATTCCGTTGAATGTGGCTCTGAAAGATGTTCAAATGTTGGATGTATTGGTTGCAATGGCCCCTTCAAACCAGGTTGCACAAACAACACATGCTAGTAATATAATCAACCTATTGGCCAAATTCATTTTCAGTGGTGGCCTTGGTGAAGATATCATATTTCTTAGAGTGATGATATTTGAACATCCATTTTATGACAATTTTTGTGACAACTTTCTCTCTTATATTCACATTATTTTTACTTTATCTCTCTATTGTTTCGGTTTTTGTGTAAATACTTACTTTTTTCTTTGCAAATTATGGTTGTCACAAAATTCTCAATCAAATAGTTGTTCAAATAACATTCCTCTATTTCTTAATAAACAAAAAGTTTCTGGCTTGCTTTCTAGCTGTATTGACACCGATGGATTTTCATCATCACCACTCAACGGCTTACCAAAAATCACGAAAGGAATTATTGGTCTTGCAAGATCAAACTTTTCACTACCAACACAGCTAGCATTGAAAAACAAGCTTCCACCCAAATTCTCTCTCTGTTTGCCTTCTTCAAACAAAAAAGGATTCGCTAACTTGTTGATTCGATCAATTGGTCATGACCCTTTTCGTGCATTGTCCAAATTTCTTCAAGCCACACCACTCATTGTCAATCCTGTTTCAACAAGTGTTGTTTTTGTTCGAGGTGTTCCTTCAAATGAATATTTTATTGGTGTGAAAGAAGTTAAGATTGATGGACATGTTTTGAACTTAAAGCCTTCTTTGTTGTCTATTGACAAAAAGGGAAATGGTGGAACTAAAATTAGTACCATGAGTCCTTTCACTGAATTGCAAAATTCCGTGTACACGCCCTTTATTCGCGATTTCCTTAAAAAGGCTTCAGATAGAAGACTAAAGAGAGTGAAATCAGTGGCACCATTAAGGCATGTTTTGATCCTACTAGCTTTAAAAATTATGTACCAAGGGTCGATCTTGTGCTTCAAGGGGGAGTGCATTGGACTATTCATGAAAACAATTTGATGGTTATGGTGAAGAAAAATGTAGCATGTTTGGCATTTGTTGATGGAGGAAAAGAGCCAAGAATGTCGTTTACAATAGCTTCAATTGTTATTGGTGGACATCACTTAACTTTTGGTGTTTGATCTAACTTCCTCCAAATTGAGCTTTAGTTCATCACTTTTGGTCCACAATGCAAGTTGTTCATAATTCCTACTCTTGAATAATGGCATAGGTTTACTAAGCATTTACATTTTATATCAACCACATTGAAGGTTGCAGCTTCTGTTTATCACTTTTCTTAGATTTTGTTTGCTTTGCTGTGTAAGCTACTATTGTTGTTTTAATCTGCATTTTGTTGACACCACATGTGATGTAAACCTTTTTTTTATAGGGTTAATTAAGTTTTTAGTCCCTATAAATATTCATAGTTTTGTTTTTAATCCCTACAAAATAAAATCACACTTTTTAGTCCCTGTGACATTTTCCTTAAGCATTTTAAGGACAAAAAATGTTGATGGAAATTTTTGAGAGGGACTAAAAATGCTGATGGAAATTTTTTATAGGAACTAAAAATGCTGATGAAAATTTTTATAGGGACTAAAAAGTGTGATTTTATTTTGTAGGGATTAAAAACAAAATTCTGAATATTTATATGGACCATTTACTTAATTAATCCTTTTTTATATGATGTAAATATAGTTGTGTTGTGCTTTAGTTATTGACTTTTTTATATGATCTTTTTTCTGCGAGCTCAAAAATGGTATTGGAGGAGGCTTTTGAAGGTTTTTTTTTTCTTCGGGGTTATGTAAATTCTTAAAATTCAATTTATGTTGTTACAATATTCTTAAAATTATAAATATATCAATCATAATTATTAAGTTATCATTATTTTTAAAAAAGACGTTCTTTCAAAAAAAGTGTAAGTTTCTCTATTTATCTCTTTATTTCCCGAACCTCAAAGTCCTCTCATCCCCTCCATCCAGACTCCCAAACAAAATAATTTTAAAAAAATTTCTAGCATTACTAGCACCTAATGGTCGTCTGGCTTTCTGACTAGCTCACTTGTATCTAGGGGTGGGAATAGACCAGGCCGTCCGTCAGGGGCCTATGGTTTGGCCTACTGAAAGCCTGACTCGACCTAACTCGTTTATTAAATAGATTAGGCTCAAGCTTTTTATAAAGTTCATTAATTTAAATAGGTCAGGTTAAGACTTATAGAACAACCTACTAAGCCTATTAGGCCGGCCTATATATGTGTAATTATATATACTACATTGTATAATACACATGTATTAGCCTCTACAAAATGGATGTGCTAACTCTACAAAATTTTATTGGATATATATATGCTAATAAAGTGGGGGAAAATGGATGTTCATGTTCTCAAAATTTTATTGACCTATTATTCTTTTAAAAAATATATGTTTATTAGCCTTTTTATAAATAGATCAAATGTTATATTTAAAAGTGTTAGTACAAATTAAGCTTTTTAACAGGTTAATAGGTCAGGCTGTGCTTTTAAAAAGGCCATGTCAGGTTTAAAATAAAACCTTTGACAAGCTAATAGGCCAGGCTTACGCTTTAGTTTTTTCAACTTGGTCTGACCCATTTAAACAAAGCCCGGCTCGACCCCGCCTATTCCCACCCCTACTTGCATCATTTGTTGCCTGAAATAGCAAAAGACAAAATATTTATGTACATTGACTAACATTAGTTATTTGAGCATCATAGACAATACAGTATTAGAAAACACTAATCTAGCACACATGGGTGGATCTAGCTCATGGCCATGTGTGGCTATAACCACACATGAATTTCTAAAAAAATTTAGAATTTTTTCTTTAGCGACCAAATTTTCAGTAACTATGAAAATCGGTTGTTAATATGTTTAGCGACAAAAATAGTAACTCAAAATTCAATCGCGAAAGTAGAAATGGTCTCTAATACGTTTAGCAACAAAAATAGTGACCGAAAATTCAGTCGTTAAAGAATAAAATATTAAAAATAGATCATCAACTTTGTTGCTACTTATTTAGGCACACTTGAAATATATTCATAGATCCATCCCTACTAGCACAACAACACAAAGAATGCACATATTAGACAACAATAGTACAAAATCTTTAAGGATATAATGGTAAGAAATGAGTTACACACTCACAATCGATGAGGAAACGAGTTTTCAGATAGGGTATCAATGAGCAATTGGATTCTAGGGTAAATGAGTTTTTAGTTAGTTATTATTATTATTATTTTATAAAGGAGACAGATTTTTGTTTTACAAGAAAGAGGGAAGTTAATCCAAAAGAAAAGAAAGAGGCAAAACATGCAGTCGTATTATTGTATTTTTTTAAATAAAAAACTCTTAAGTTGGGTGGTCAACAACATGACTTTAGAAAGTTTTATTAAGTATACTAGAATTGATAAACATAATAAAATTAAAATTAAATACTTATAAAATTTAGTTGGCAAGTAAAAAAAAGGTGACGTGAGTAAACCAAAGGAGTCACATAAACCGAAAAGAAAAAGAGATGTTGGTAAATATAAAATATAAAAATGCAAAGTATAATATGTAAGAAAGCTACAAAAGCTGCACATTAAATAGTAAAGAGGCAATCAGTGTTTCATGTAGGAACAACAATTTTGAGGGGACAAACGAAAACGCAAAGTAGAGGATAATTTCGGAATTTACAAATGAAATCAAGGATAATATTAAACATTTAATAAAACTGTAAAGAATGTATCTCCTCTCCTCTCTCCTTTATAAAACCCCAATTTTGGGGGAGCAAAAAAACCCTGATTTTCTCCGCTTCTTACGCCTCTCCTCCCCTTCTTAAAATTGATTCAAACATATATAATTAAAAATATTCTATCACCTATCCTATCCTCCCCTTCATCTACCCTAAACCAAACAAACCCTCCTAGAAGGGAGGAAATTGTAATTTACTCGAAAAACAAAAAAGAGAAAATAAAATATGAAAATAAATTGATAAACAAAATGGAAAATGGACATTATAAGTTAAAACTCATTTCTTTATTATTGAGTTTATTCTCTTGTGTGAAGTCTCATGTAACATTCAAATCATTATTTAATATTGTTACGAGCCTCCAACTCTTAATCATTATAGGCAAGCAGGGCTCTTGTTAACGCAGCAAGGACAATTTTTCCACCTACAATGATTATAGCAAATGAAAAATTGACAATGGTCTTTGCACCTCATCTTACACTCATGACAATATTGTTCGGTGCTTTCTTCAAGACTAATATCTAGAGATTGAGTTGCATCACACACTTGAGTCAGAACGAGCAAAATCACTAAAATCATCATCATCATCATGGTGATACCTTTCTTCAGCTCGTTCACTGCCATAGCTCTTGTCGATGTTTATATTTCCTAGCTATCTATTCAATGTTTTCACATAACTTATTTATAGCCATAAATTAATAAATGACATTTATCATTAATGTGTATGATTTGACTCAATGTTGTCGTATATCTTTTCAATGTTTATATTTCCTAGATCTATTCAATGTTTATATTTCCTTGGGTCAACATTTATATTTCCTATAACTTAGTGTTTGACTCAATAAATATGTAAATATTGATATAAAGCTAAAGAAATTGAACTCAATTTCAAGCAAACATTTTGTATCCAACATAATACATTTAAAACTTTTCTATAACTAGACCGCCGTCCTGTGTGACGCATGAGTCTTATGTGCTAATATATGTTACAATAAATAAACATTTCTACGAAAACATATCAACACTAAAAAGAGTATATTAACAATTGAAAAAAATATACATTATCTATATTAGCCAAATTCAAATAGACTTTTTGAAAAAAATGAAATATGTTTCAAACTCACATACCTTAGACCAATGTCAACAGAAAATTGAATGAAGAATAGTCATGTCACCGCATTTTTTTGAGTTTTAGATATTTAAGAATAAGAAATACTGAAGATTAATACAATAGCGTCATTGTACATCGAAGGTATGCACTCTAATATCACAATCTTTGTTTTTTCTAAGGAGGCATAACATCCAAGACTTTTATAGATATTTTTTCCTTGATTAATTCTACCGTGCAGCCCACATAAAATCTACGTTAGAAATGGTATACTCAAATATAAGTGTAACCTTCCCTGCTTGATCTGGAACTATCCAATTGAATTTGGGCTATTATATATAAGTAAAAACAATTAAAGTTGGGAGTGTATTGTGAACCGAAACTGCAAATTGAAGTAGAATATTTTGTTTTTAATATTAACATTTCATTCTTAAGCAATTGAATATATCATTTTTTTTAGGGAAATATATCCATTTAATCAATTCAATGTTATTGTCTCTCAATTATTGAAATGTTTGTTTTCATTCTTTACCTTATGGACATGATGAGTTCAAAATGATTTTATTGTGAGTGAGAGGACAAAATTGGAATTAGGTTGTAAAAATAAGGGTAAAATAGACAAATTGTGTATTAGAGTTAGAGAATAGGGTTTGGAGACTTAGTAGGAAAAGAAACTGTTATGTGATAATCAAAAGAAAAAAATAATAATGAAAATGAACCGTTATGTGGTGATTGAAAGGAAAAATAATAATGAAAATAAACTACTATAAAAAAAAAAAATTGCAATGGCGTTAGTGACTTAAAAGAAAAAAGAACTTTTCATATGCTACCCCATTCAATTACCTGCAGACCTTTTTTTTCATAAAAATTTATTAGGTCCGCCATAAAGGGCGAGGTTATGGTTCAATTGCATGATGGTGAGAAATGATTTAGGGATTGTGAGATTGAAAGAAATAGGACCCAAGATCTGTGTTGAATACATAACATTGAAGCAATCACATGTCATAAAAAACATCAATGCCTTGTTGGTAATAGTTGTGAATTAGAAGCATGTGGTACATGGTTTGATCTCCAACATAATTTGTTTTTCATCTTCCTCATAAAAGGATGGAAAAAAGTAGGTTTAGCGATAAAATTGAAATTAGGTTTAATTGAATGAACCTAAAAAATTAAATTTGTTTATAATTAGCAAAGAAGGAGTACATGTACTACTGCACTCTACATTCTTTCATGCATTGCTTTCCAAACCACCCAATTTTCTAAATACACGAAGAAGAGTTGCGGTTATGAAAATGAGCTTGAAAGCAGAGAAGGAAATCATATACTACTAGTGTACGGTGGTTTATCGTGTGAAATGATATTAATGCGAGATTTTTGTGAAGGTTTTATGGCCATTGTATTCTATGAGATATACAATGATAAAAAAAAATCTAAAACCCTACAAAACAAAAGAGCAAGCAAAATATCTTTCACCACCACGGCCATGGCTCTTTTCTTGAGCTCCTCCTTGTCGCGCCTCTTATCCTTAACAACCGCTCCTTCTCCGTTCTCCTTCCCCATTACCCCCACTTTCAACCTCCGTAATTTCTCCCACAGAGCCTCGTGCGACGAGGATTTGAAGGTATCAGTTGAGAAGTTGCCTAATATCTAGGTATCGGGGCTCACGTTCCCTAATCTTTGTTTCTTCAGGGTGATGGGAACCGCTATAAACGGGTCGGATTGAAGCGTTGCAGGAGAGAATACGTGGGGCTTCTGTATGGATACCAATTAGATATTGCCCAACTCGTTACAAGTGGAGAACCCCTTTAACTGTCATTTGGAAAGACCATAAGGTAATGCAAGGTTAGTGTGAAGTTACACTAACCATAAAATTATAACTGTCCGATCATTAAAAATGTGCTACTTCAAATAAACTATTTTATAGGTCACATAGACAACTAGGAGGAGAGGATATTTGAGAGAAGAACTATTTTATTACTTGGAGAAGATACTTTGATTCTTGTTTTCTTGCTTGATTTATGTAACACCCCGTTTTCCCAACAATGTAAATAATACAAGTAATCAGAGTATTCGACGTAAAACAGAATGTCACACTTCAATCAAGTAATAAATAGAGTAAAATCACTATTTATCAAAACAACCATGTCAAAAATTCATTTATAATTGCAGCGGAAAATTATTTCAAAA
>Ga0315913_1001137_pt1 | contig 28032 bp, 14 predicted proteins | sample MpolsnodulesMG_FD_207736 | JGI IMG/M metagenome (GOLD analysis project Ga0315913, IMG submission 207736) | Medicago polymorpha root nodule microbial communities from Los Angeles, California, United States - small nodules | ecosystem: Host-associated > Plants > Roots > Nodule | place: USA...
GTAACAAACTCCTTAACTACTTTAGTTAACACGCTAACCAAAATTTGTTACTAGACTTAGACGCTGAACATCAGAAGATGCACTTTAGAGTCTGATGTTCAGAAACTGCACTTCAAATTCTAAACAACAGTTATTGATTAATATTCTAATATATCTATCAACGCTGCAATTTCTCTTTTACCATCTGCTTTAGAGAGTGATCATCACTTTTATCTAATGTGAAATAGAAGTCCATTAATACACACATTAAAACAAAAAATGTTGTGTACTACGAGACTTCAACTCATCATCAGATAGCAGAAATGTGCACTGCATTTTGTGTTTTACACTTCATTACACTATATATTTATAACCACTTTACCTCTCCTCTACATGCCAAAATTAACAATGTGGGACTTCCTTCAACTATTTGTTTTAAAAATCAACTTTTTGCCTAAAACTCAATCATAATATAAGACACAGAATATGGGGCTTCTCTTTTGTAATCAAGAGACACCGCAAATACAAAAAAAATCTATGTCTACTTCTGATAAAAAAATCGAGTTCATCATCATATTAAAATTGTTAATAATTGGTTAGTACTGTTTGTTCCTTCCATTCTCAATAACCACAAATACAATTCATCAAAAAAATAACCACAAAAAATCCTCAAACATAGTAAGAGAAGTACGAAGTAAGGATAAGAAACCCAAATCCTCAAACATGTGCATTGTTGGTCATCGATATGCAGAATTACTTGTCTTCCATGGCAGCCCAAATTCTTGTTAACCTCATCACCACCATCAATCTTTGCAAACGTGCTTCCATCCGACCATGGTATGCTTGATGAGTGGTGGTTGGGGATCTCATCATTGATGGCACTGTAGAGGTAGAGCTCATGATGGTGTTGGACCGCAACGATGAGTCACAACTCAACCCTTACATGTTAATTTTCACAACATTTTGATTTGTTTTGATATTACAATTTATTTTATCAACATGAATTTTTTACAAAATCACTACTTGAAGTAGCTGTTAGTTTTAATTTTGAAAGATCAATTTTAAAATTGTTGAATTTGTATTGCGGCACCGGTGTCAATTTCCATGGCCTAGTTTGACTTCTTAAAAGAAAAAAACAATGTCAAAAAACTGATCTAACTAATTACTGAGATTTGCCATTTAAAAAAAAAACTCAACTAATAATGTTGATATTCCTAAGTTGAGCACCTTTAACCGGATTCAAATCCAGAACTTCATGAGGCTACTTTTAAGAAGATGGCTTATGGTTTTGCTTACTTTGTTTAGTGTCACAGCTTCAAACAAGCCCTTACCCCTTAATAAAATGAGAAGTTAAACATTGTTCAAAATATGAGTGTGAACTTGGTACTGTTCTGCTCTAACAAAATATTTATAACACAATATACCTTGTTATGTGTGGACATGCCATCAGTCAAAAAGAATTAATGTATATTCAATGTATACCTATCAACTTATCATAACTTCTTGTTACGTATGAAGTACCAACACAGTATACTTTTGATATGAAGTGTCGATATGATACATAGCTTTTGTTATCCTAATTTAGTTCTTGTTTATTTCAATGTTTTACTGCAAAGAGAAAATCAAGATGTTGCTTCCTTCTTAAAACCCCTTCAAATTCCATTCATCTCGAGAAATATTGGACTCCATTTGTTGTTCTTGTTTATAAAATGACTTTTTTTTGTCTCTCATTGAGTTTTTCTTTGTTTTATTTTCAAAAATGGATTTATCTGCTTCAATTTGATGCTATTTGTACTTTTGCAGATCTGTTTCTATTAGATATATTTTGGAAAATAGAAACTCGATGGAAACTTTTAAAAAATTATAAAATCTTAGTCTTTGTTGCTAAAAATATTATTTGATGAAAATGAAATTGTAATGTTGGATGAAATTTGAGACAATGTTGAAAACATTGTTGGATATAAGTTGTTTTTAACTTTTTATTATTTAGTTTGATTTGATTTGGTTAATATTTAAAATGCAACTGAACCAATCCAATACGAATGCTTTTTTATTTTGTAGGACGAATGAGTTTTAGTCTCAAAAGTCTAACCAAACCACATTGCGGATACCCCTAGCTAGATGGTATATGATTGGAATAGTTGTTAACGAATTTGTGACCAACATTGAAAATAGAAATAATTAGAACCACATAAAGTACAATGTCACATATATTTTAAAAAGTAACAAAGAATTTACATTAAAATGTTACCAGCAAATACTGGAATAATGAATAAATTGTAAAGTTAGATAATGATTAATCAAGAAACACAGTGATGAAAAAGCAGAGTATAAGCAAGGTTTTAAAACAGAATGTCACTTTTGACAAAAAAAAAATAGAAGGAATAATAGTTATTTTGGTCCTCAAAAATGTGCAAGGAATAGTTATAATAGTTCCTCAATGTTTCAAAATTCCAAAATATTGTGCAATGTGTTAGCCAAAGTAGCCCCTAATGTTAAAATAGTCATTCAATATTGACGATAACTCTTTTTCAATAGGAATTGATATGTTATTAAGTAAGTAAATGATTGATATGACAATAAGTAAGTATATTGAGGAACTAACATGAAAATATTAACAGAAAATTTTAAGATGAGGGACTATTTTGATTATAGAAATGCACAACCAGAGACTATTTAAAATTTTGATACATTCAAGAACTATTGTGACTACTCGTTATATATTCAAGAACCAAAATGACTATTAACCCAACATAGAATGTAAGAACCAAGATAACATCGGAAGAGCTCAAAACTAGAAAACAATGGTAAATATAAAATTTTAATATCTGATTTAGGAAGTTATCTGATTTAGGTAGAATATTAACTTTCTCGAGAACATCTAACAAATGTTCCAATGTTTACACATTTGTTAGACCTCCTACGAAAATTTAAAAATTCTACGAAAAAAACTGGAAGGAACGTATACTATTTATAGATTTGGGTCATATTAAAACTTCATTCAAGCTAGATTTATAGGCACTTTAACTCTTCTTTCCTTGCCAAATGTTTCGATGTGGGATTTCAAGTATTGTGGGGTTTCTTATTTGTTTATCCCAAGAGACACATTTTCAAGTACAGAGATCATGTCTTACCTGCATTAATCCTTTGTTGGTCATGCATATGCAGAGCTATTTCTCTTGTATGGCAGCCCCAACCTCAACACCACCATCACTCTCTGTAGACTGCAAGGGTCAGTAACAAGACCCTTGTAGTTCTTGATGTTCTGCCGTTGAATAAACTAGAGTAGTTTAGATCTGCAGTCAGCGGCGTTGCCAGGACCCTGGTTCAGGGGGTTCAAATTTTTAAATCTCACTTAATAATTATAATAATATATAAAAATAATATATATTAAAAAAATTCACATTGTACTCAAAAAAATTACTTACATACTACTCTACTTTTGTCCTCTACGCGGTTTCATATTTTTATATTATTGAACAAAACTCATTATCAATTTTGTCAAACACATGTCTCAATATAAATCACAAGACAATCATTTATCTATTCATCTCCAATTTGATTGTGCAATCTAGTATTTGCAATCTTCATAGAGAAATAAGATCGATCGACATTTATTGTGCAAGCAACAAGAAAAATTATTTAATCCTCAAATGTGTTTTTTCGTTAGTTCAATTTGCCATAAAATTACTAAAGAGACATTAGAGATGTGTTTGCAATTTTAATAACTTTAAAGACTAAAGTGACAATATCTCATGCATCAAATGACCAAAATAGTTGTTTCCCTATTTAAAGACAAAATTAGAAATGAAAAAAAAGGTAAAAAAAAAAAAGAAGGAAAGAAAGATTATAATTGTGTAAATTATTAAGATATACATGAGTTTGGATCCGTTAACATCAAATATCGAGTTTTTTATACTAAATATTATCCGTTGATTTTGTTTGATCGGAAGGTCTGTATTTATTTTTCTTAAATTAGTCCCTCCTTCCTTTTTATTTTATGTATTTTAATAACTCAATTTTTATGTATTTTGTTCCAACTCATGTTGTCGAATCTGACACATCCAGAGACTCGTATCTTTGTGTAACATACATAGACTTTAGCTAAAGTGGCATATAAGGTGCAGCTAGCATTGAAAAAACTAATCCTAACTAGTATATGAGGCGAGAGAAGCAAACTCTAGGTGAATGGTGCAGACTATATATTTGAGGGGATTCAAGACACACAAAGCATAGGATTATAGGAGTAAATTAAAATGTTGAGGGGGTTCAGCTGCATCCCCTGGATGTAAGCTGGCTCCGCCCCTGTCTGCAGTTCTTGATGTCGAAGCAGCAGACTGGCAATACTATGTGCATCCGTGCTCATCTGTTATTCAAAAAAGACCCTATAAACTCATGCACAAATAACACTATCATCCCAGAATAATAGTTATAATGATCATGAGTAGACACTTTTTTTTTTAATAAAGATACAAGAGTTGTGTCCCAACGTTTTATTTGCATAGCACAAAGCTTTGAACAAGTGCAACCAACGTGGCAATCCTTGGCATTGCAGAAAGTTATGATAAAATGAAACCGATGTGTTCACAGTCACAATGTGGTTGCAGAAACCACAAGAAGTTTAATAATGCTTGCAGCCACAATTACAGTTCTTGATGTGGAGAAGTTTCAACAAGTTTCTTAGAGACAATGGAAAAAGAAGTATTCTAAGGTTATTGCATGTTTGGATTATTTTCGGGAGAGTCAAAAGTAATTAGAATTTTTTTTGCCTCTAGAGTTTATTCTACTTGATGCTATGTGATTAGTAGTTTTTGCCTTAAAAGTTCAAACATGATTTTTATACTCAAATTTATTGTTTAGTTTACTTTCACGGTAATGTATCCCAACAAAAATCATTTAGCCATAAACTCACTTTTAACTCAAAACACGGACAAGGATTCTCTCCGGTGGCTTTTTCACTGCACTCGGTCCAGTGACAATCCCAGCCTTTAAATTTCTTTTTAATGATTTTTATAGAGTTCGGTGAAATAAAATAAGTGGCTGAGATCCCACAGGACTCTCCTGTCACTGGAGCATATCTGCTCCCCTCAAAACACTTTCACATTGGACCGCCCTTTTCTATATGTTTGGATAAACATATTAATTAAACGCTTACAATATAATTGCTTATATATAAGTTATTTCTAAAACTACAGATAATGAATCATACAAACAGTTCTGCAAATGTTGATGTTAGTAGATAAGCTCAAATATACTAATTCGAACAAGTTCTTAATCTTTAAAACTTGTATTCCTCATTATGTCAATATAAATTTTCAAAAGAAAATCTCTTTTCAGAAAACAGACCTCCAAAGAAAATCAAGAGTGTGAGCAATTCAATCGACAAGATCAATTTACCAAATAGTGTGCAAGTGGTAAGAAAAGCATGATAAAAGTTCTGCAGAAATTACTACCTGAACCCCTTTAAATTCCATTCATCTTGAGGCTGATGAATATTGGACTCAATTGTTATAAAAACAACTAAAAACAAAAGATTAAATAAGAGAATGAAGGAGAAAGACAATGAACACACGATATTTGTTAACGTAGTTCGGCTAATTGTGCATACTTTTGTGACTATAGTGCAGCTATAGTTCCATTTATATTATTGTGATGATAATTAAGGTTTCAGGGTTACAAGCAATATATACAGTACTATGATTATTGCACTTTTTTTGTTTGGTTTAAGTCCATGCACATTGTAAAAATATTGTTATTGGTCCCTCTGTTAGTCTTGTGTTTAAAAAAACTAATGGAGTGCCACGTGCCCCAATTATTTCATGTTATGTGGCACACCTTTTTTTTTAACCAACAAATTTTATTTAAAAACTTGATCCCTTCTCAAGACGAACAGAGACCGGTGATTCATAGAATACAAATAAAAGGCGCCGTAAATAGGCGGAAAACCAGAAAATAAACGCCATAAAAGACACCCCTACGCACAACACCTAACCAAACTCTACCTTCAACACCACCAAAAAAAAAACATCACCTCCTAAAACAGAGTCCTTCACGAAGCGACCACTGAAAAAATATCCATAACCACTCATCACCACTACTCACCCCAAAATAACACCCCTCTAAATGAAACACTTTGTCCTAATCACCTAAGTTGAGCCGCTATTCTAAAGATTAATCAGCTTCCACCACCTCTCAACCTCCGGTCCACACCCTCAAAGCACCCTAAACACCTTAGCAACCCAAAACTCAAACAAGAGGTAGCGACAACGAATATGGACCTGAATAACAGAGGCAGCTTCCAGAAGGAATCACCAACAACCATCGCACATCAACACCAACACCGCCACCACCACCACACATCACCACCACTACCACACATCACCACCACCACCACAACTAAATCACCACCACCACTGCATCACCACCGCGCATCACCACTACTACCCATGCATCACCATCACCACCACCACCCCCTGCATCACCACCTATCGGGTTAAACGACGCCAAACCACCAAAAAAGTGATCAAGTCTGATGCCAGCCCAAAACTGAACAACAACGTAAAACACCAAAACAAATAGTACGAAACAAAAACAATACGAAACAAAAACTAGAATGGCCAAAGGATCAAAAAGCACAAGAGTAAGACAACTAGGTTGAAAGTCTCCAAGAAAAGCGGCAACATCGCCATATCATTGTGAAGAAGCAGACACGAAGAATATACCCACAAACCAGCAATAAAGACAGAAACTACGCCGCCAAACCATCTCACCAAGAAACGGGCAGTAACACAATCACATATCTAGAGGTAGACGAAACCCAACAGCAAACAGATCTAGAGGAATGGGACTCAACATCACGTGGCACACTAAATTACAAATTTATTAACATGTTTTAATATTATTATTTTATTAACTTATATTTTAGTATTGTGAAACAAAACAAAAAAATATTGAAAAACGTTGAAATTGAAACCACGTACAGGAACCCCAAAGTCCCAAACTGTAGTTATAACCGAATCTGAAACTTATTACACAATCTTTCATCTTTAAGCCTATACAAAAATATAGTAAAAGTAGAATGACACTAATGACATATTTAAGCCTATTTAATAAAAACAGCTCAAACAAGAAAACAGTTGTAACACAATTTTAATCTGATTTAGGAAGTGTGTATCATTTTTTTTTTTTATCAGGTAGCCTAGTGGCTAGAATTCACCTTATAAGGTGAATAAGTGGGGTGTCCGGGGTTCGAACCCCGACCCCTGCATATAATAATGCATTATCCTACCAACTGAGTTATGCTCACGGGACAAGTATTTATCATTTTTATCATGTCAATTGTTGAACTTCAATAAACCACTAACATTTAAATAAAATGACATGAATAAATGAGAAATTCAACCATTTCACATCTTCTTTCTCTTGATTTTAAGATTTATTAACATTTAATTTCTCAAATGCATTTATTTTTCAATGGGTAGGATTTCACTAGACCCTCCAGTCATTAGAGAGGATCCAGTCGCGGACCGGAACATCTATGATTGTGTGATTTTGGTGTCGGAAGCTATTAATTTAATTGACAAATGAAAATTTGGTGGAAATGTGGCTCTTGAGGATATCTCGAAAGCTTTCGACACTTTAGATTGGAAATTTTTACTCGTCGTCCTTACGCAGTTTGGTATTTCTGTTGTTTTCGTGCAGTGGATTTTGGCGATTTTACAATCTGCTCGTCTTTCTATCCTGGTGAATGCTAAGGCGGTTGGTTTATTCTCTTGCACCCGTGGTGTCCGACAAGGGGATCCCTTGTCTCCGCTTCTTTTTTGTCTTGCCGAGGAGGTGCTTAGTCGGGCCCTCTCTGCGGCCAGGCATGACAATGGGGTGGGTCGGGGGCTGGTTTAAGTATCCCCGTCCCCGCCCCCGCTTCCATGCACCCGCCCTCATCTCGTCCCCTAATGATATTGAGGGTAAAAATTGAACACTCAACCCCGCCCCCAATTAGGACGGGTCTCCCGGCCCCGCCCCCTCCCCAACACGCGAAAACTCTATTTTTTTATAAATTATTTAAAAAATGCATATTTTTTCATTTTTTTCATAGCAACAAAAAAAACAATAATTATATTAATAATTAAATATTTAATAAAAAATTTCAAAAGAGAAAAATAATTATAACAAATATGTTCTTAAAGAGTAATAATATATTAAAATAGGTTGGTGTTTATGGAAATAAGATTATAAAATTTAATAAAGTAAATTTCAAAAAGGCGGATGTGAGGCGGGGGTGGGTGCGGGGCGGGTATAAGCATCTCCCGTCCCCGTATAAAAAACCAAAATTTCCCCCACACCCTGTTAAATCGGCCTTTCCCCGCTAAATTCGGGGCGGGGGGTGGCGGGTCTGGGCAGGGTGGGTTTTGTTGCCATGTCTATCTGCGGCTCAGTCTTGGGGTCGTATCACCATGATGGCTTATGCTCGAGGGGTCTCTTTTCCTACTCATATTCTTTATGCCGATGATGTTATGATTTTTTGCACAGGAACAAATTAAAGAGGAATATTAGATGTCTGCTGAATATTTTCCATGATTATTCGGAAGTTTCGGGGCAGGTTATTAACAATGATATGAGCCGTTTTTCCACTGGGGCTATGACAGGTGCTCGTGTTCATATGCTTGTTGGTATGCTTGGTTTCAGTGCAGGGTCCATTCCTTTTCATTACCTTGGTTGTCCTATTTTTAAAGGGAAGTCAAAAGTGGCTTATTTTCAGTCCATCTCAGACAGAATCAAGTCGATGCTCTCAACTTGGAAAGGTACATTCCTTTCAATCATGGGGCGCATTCAATTGGTGAAATCTATTATTCATGGGATGCTGGTGTATTCCTTTCATGTCTATATGTGGCCTCGTCGGATGTTGCGCTTATGGGATTCTTGGATTAAAAAATTTATTTAGAGCGAGGATATTCATACTAGGAAGGTTTGTACGGTTTCTTGGAAGGTAATGTGTTGCCCGTGGACAGTTGGGGGTCTTGATACCAAGCCCACCCGTATGATTAATGACTCCTTAATGTTGAAGTTGGCTGGGAAGCTTGTTTCCACAGACTCTCAATGGTTGGTTTTATTTAAGCAGAAATATTTTTCTAATGGGAGACCGAGTTTGCATTATTTTAAATCTTCGGTTTGGTCAAGTTTTAAGAAGCATGTTGGTACGGTTTACTCTAATTCCTTGTGGGTTGTGGAACCGGTGATAATATCAATCTTTGGTCGGATATTGGCTCGGAGAGCCGCTTGTTGATTTGCTTCAGATAGACCATGTTCACCATGCTAGTTTTACGGGCAAGGTTGCAGATATTATTGTTGATGGCGGGTGGAATTTTCCAGCTTACTTGTTACCTCACGTGAGTACTCTCTTGGCCTCCGTGGTTCATCCTGTTTTGCACTTTTCGGATACACTTGTTTGGCCACACTCTCTTGATGGTAACTTGTCTACTAAGCAAGCGATGGATGTTTTGAAGCCCATTGCCCCTTTGTTGCCTTGGGCAGACCTGATTTGAAGGTCTTGCATTCCGCCCTCTCATTCATTCATTTTTTGGCATCTGATTCAGGGTTGCGTGGTTGTTTCAGTATGTAGCTTTTGTTTGAAGACCGATGAATCATCGATGCATTTGTTCCTCCGTTGTCCCTTTGCGGCGGGGCTTTGGACGTTGACTGGTGGTAAGCTGAATTGTACGTTTGATCTCTTCTATGTTATTTCTCTTCTTTCGTGCATCCTTGTTCCTTGCTCTTCACAGGTTTCTGACATTTTTGTGGCTGTCGTGGTCCATACATTACATATTATTTGGATATCTCGTAATTCATTACGGTTTTCTATGGATATGGTTTCTCTCCAAGCCGCTAAAGTCTGTTTACCTTCTTTAGTGGCAATGAGTGGGAACCATTCGGTTGGACATTGCTTGTTGTCGCATGCCACTCTTCTTGATTCCTCTTGGCTAAAGGTTAATATAGATGGTCTGTCGTTGGTAATCACGCGGCTTGCGGCTATTTATTCCGGGATCATTTAGGTACTTTTATTGGTGCTTTTGCTTGTAATTTGGGATTCTACTAGTGCTCTAATGGATATCAAAAAGTCGTCTGTGGTTTCGGTTTTTCTTCGTAATCGCTAGCATAATGCATGTAGTCTAGGTGTGCAGGTTATTTTGTCCCACATTTATAGAGAAGGTAATAAATATTGTGCTGACAGGTTGGCTAATTTGGGGCACGTAGTTCAAGGTTCAGTTTGGTTGACTGCCTTTCCGCTAGAGTTGGGTTTTCATTTCTTTCGGGACAGATGTGGTCTGCCTAATTACAGATTCCCCTAGTCAGTTGTTTTTATTTCTTGCATTTTTGTTATGAGGGTTTAGGCCTAGTCCCCCCTCTTGTATATACTTTCCCCCCTTTTTTTTAATAATATTTTGAGTTTGGTGGCATAGGATGGAGGTTCTCCGGAGGTGCCAACTTAGTTGGAATGTCGGTGTTTCCTCTTGATGCATGTTTTTTTCATGCCTTATCCAAAAAATAAATAAAGAAATAATGAGGAATTCTTGCTTTAAAAATTAAGAGCTTGTTTGGACTTTGGATTAGCTTATTTGATCTACCTACTACTATAAAATTTGTGACTGATTGGAAGATCAAATTTATAAAAAATATTTATGACATATCTATAAATTGTTTAGTATATTACCATAGACCCTCCAAGAAAGCTTATATGAAATCATTTAAATTTTTTATCTTTTGTTATGAAAATAGTTTATCGTATAAGTATTTATACTATAAACACTTAATTAAGTTGTTAATCCAATAGAGTATGGCTACAACTTTACCGTTATGTGATGACTTTCCCTCAACCATTGGGGATGAAGCATAATGAAGAAATTTTTTTGTAGCCATTCTTGGTTTTATGTAGTGTCAACAATTGTTTGATTGAATTGATATTGTAAAATTAATTTTAGTTAAAAGTGAGTTCAATATAAAATGTTTTATGTTTGGGTACGGTTCTTGTGAAAAGTAAGTTGAAGAATAAAAAATCACATTTTAAGACAAAATATGAATCCAAATATCAACTTCAAATTTGAATAATTCTAGAGACAAAAGCAATTCTAATGAGACCCTCCAAAAAACTTACTAAAATCAATTTGAAGTTTTCATAATCACTTTTGGCTTTGTCAAAGGGAATCCAGAAACATGCACTAAACCTCGGAATACTTGGAAGCTTTTACCATTGTCTCTTGGAATCTAGTTTCTAACTTGTCCACATCTACAAATATGTTTGAGTCACAAACACGTACTCTTACATTGCCACGCAGATGCTTCGACATCAAAAAGCAGCAAGGTTGGATCTTTCAACAACTCTGGTTTATTCAAGATCAGGAAAATCATAGTTCATTAGATGTATCATGCAACCTTTTACTTTGGACATTGCACTTCAAGGAGAATCATTTTGTCCTTAACATTAATCATTATAGAAATGAAATTGTCTTGGGACTGGATCCTCTCCTGTGACTGGAGGGTTCAGTGAAATCCTACCAATTGAAAAATAAATGCGTTTGAGAAATTAAATGTTAAAATCAAGAGAGAGAAGATGTTTAATGACTTAGATTTGACACCGGAAAAAATTGCAAATATTCTCATAGGAGACATGTATTCCCGCGTCCAGGATAAAACCACGTTGCTTAATAGAAACAATTCTCATAGTAATAGTCGCCAACTTGTCTGCAATGATCTTTGTGACAATCTTAAATTGAAAATTAGCAAGAGCTATAGGACAATAATCCCCCATAGCTTTCGCCCCTGGAACCTTTGGAACAAGCACAATCAAATTGGATTAACATTCGGAGCCAAAATGCTTGATAAAAAAATTCTTGCACAGAATGAACCACAATCAAATTGGAATTAACATTTGGACATTTCACATGTATTAAGAAATGTAATTAATTTTGTATGAAAAATTAATAGTCCGGGCTATTTTACAAATTTATCGTTAATAAGTGGTATAGAAAAGATAAATTAAAAAATTGAAAGAATATAGTATTATAGGAAGAGTAACATTAAATTTTCAATGATATTATAAAATGACTTATAATTTCAGACAAAATTTTGTACCAAAACAACTTATAATTTAGGGCGGAGGGAGTACTTACCGACTACAATTAATATATAACATTAAATCTATCCAACCAAAATGCAACAATTAATAAAACAAATAAGTAATAAATACAAAAATTTAATTTCTGATTTAAGAAGTGTTTTTTAACTTTCTATCAAATCCAGGAAAAGGGATCCCATTAATACAATGCATATTAAATTAAAAATCAAAAATCAAAAATAATTAACATGCAGTTTATTAATAAAAGGTGAACCCATCTCCTGATTCAATAAAATACACTTTCGTTTATATATTTTCAATATTATTCGATGCTACTTATTTATAACCACTTTGACTTTTCTTTGCTTGCCAAAGTTCCCATGTGGGACTTCTGGCATTTGTATGGTTGCCGTAATATCAAGGTTCATAGTGTAATTACTAGTTCTGTACGTATGAGATTAATACAAGACTTGTACTATTTAGTATGAGAGTATTCTAATTTATTATACTAGTTTTCACAAATGGCAGTTGTGAAGAGGAAGAAAAAACAGAAAATGAAAAATAGAAAAAATGTAGAATTTTTTTTTATCCGACCCTATTGCCAAAAGAATTCCAAACCTGACCCCCTTTCACATTTAAATACAGATCTGACCCCTTTCAGGTATTTTTTTTGTTTGGTTTGTCGTTTTCCTCATTACCGCAGTTCCAAATTGCGGTAATGAGCTTCCTTTCTGACATATGGCAGGTTGGTATAGGGTGCAGCAGGTTTGACTGATTTTTTTTAAACTTTTTTTTACTATGCAAAAGAAGTAGAAATGTATGCAAAAATGATTGTGAATTTGGATGAATATGGTGTTTTTATAGTGTCAAAAAGAGGAAAAACGAAAAAAATTAAAATTCATTACTGCGATTCCAAACTGCGGTAATGAATAAAAAAAGTTTTAAAAAAAGAAATCAGTCAAACATGCTACACCCTGTACCAACCTGCCATGTGTCAGAAAGGAAGCTCATTATCGCAATTTGAAACTGCGGTGATGAGGAAAACGACAAACCAAACAAAAAAAAATACCTGAAAGGGGGTCAGATTTGGAATTTTTTTTTTTGGCAACGGGTCGGATAAAAAAAATTCCAAAAATGTAACACATCAATTTCTCTACAGATTCAACATTTGTACCAAAGTTGTAGAGTTTTACGACTATCTATGCATTCATAATGAAAAGCTTTTTAACACAGTCATCCAAGCATATATCATTATTCAAATGTTTATAACAAAATCCAATTATTGTGAGAACTGATTAGATGATTGCGTAGGGTCTAGTTGGAAGTTCTCTCACAACTTAAATTCAAGACCTTACTTAAGAGAAGAATCAAACTCTATACTCTGCTTGTTTATACCTTTGAATAATGTTGTAAGAATTATGAGATTTTTCATTGGATTGATTGTTTACTTGTTTGAAATATATAAATTGAGTGTTGAAAGAAAGGAATTGAAGAGTTACAAGCAGTACATTAACAGGAAGGACCCATTCCAGGAATTATATCTAGCTTGGATAGCATAGCCAGCAAGCCTAAAAGCTTGATCATTTAAATCTCAACAAACATAACTCATTCATAAGGGCCTTACAGTCTAAAATCACAAGTTCAATACAGGCAAGGGCATTAGAACCTCAAACACTCAACAACAGCAAGGGCATCATATTGGATTATGATACGCTGACGGCTTTAATGAAATTATGCATAAATGTGAGGAATATTAAAACAATTTCTCCAAAAAAAACAAAACATGAATTAATAATGAATTTTTTTCTCCAAAAACATAAAAATTCATATTTTGTTAAAAAATTATAAATTATTTTGGAGAGATTCTTCTAATATTATGATCATTTCTCCGAAATTTCATCCAAAAATATAAAGTATACACATAAATGCTCGCAAAAATAGAAAGACCAAAATGGTGTTGGACAATTTTTGAAGGATTAAATAAAAAAGTTAGTAAATTTTATAGAGCAACAAAAAATAATTATCTGATTTAAGAAGTGCTTATCACTTTTATCAAATCCATAGCTTGAACACAGTGTAATCGATTACACTTTCCCTGTAATCGATCACACACCTCCAAAGCACCATAAAAATGCACAACAACTCATAATTTTATTTCTCACACCTCTAAATTTATCATGGGATTACTCATTAACTCCGGAAGCTTATTTTTTAAAGGAAGTTTAATTGTTAACAGGGTCGTCCCAATGAAACTGGAGGCTCGGCTCTCATAGTAAAAATAAACCCCTGTTAAAAAACAACGCACAATTTTTTTTAAAAATTAATCTTCTATTTAAATTGAAAATAACATTTGTATAATGATTATTAGCCACCAAATCAAAATTAACAATTATTTTTACTAAAGACGTGTTTTTTAACTTATAAATAGAAACATGAAACATATTTTTACTTAGAAATTGAAACATGAAACATTTTTATTTTTCTTTTTTTGAGTGGGGGTGGGGATATTGAGCAATACTTTTTTTCTTGAGGCCCATCACTTTAAGACGCCCAGCTCGATTGAGCTCTTTGCACTCCCCAAAAATCGGCCCTGATTGTTAAACATATGGATAACACTTAATGTGTTCAAGGAGTGTAAAGATGTTATGGGATATGAACTTACATGTATGGAATGATTAATAAACCCTTTTAGGAAAGGCATATGATAACGATATGTCTAGAGCATAATTAGATAGGTTAAGTATTTTAAGGAAATAGACTTACTCAGCAGAATGTATTCATATACACATATGATCAGAAAAGCATATCAGACTTATGTTTCAGAACTATGTACAGATATATAAATATAATTTTTCAGTTAAGTTGTGTCTCAGAAAAGCTCCAGATTATTCTGGATAGGTCCAGCCCGAAAGGGAACCTTCACGACGACAAGAGGAGCCGGCTTTACGGTCTTGTTCTGTATAACTAAACGATCAAGGGAAACCTAGGATCGTTATCTGTATTCTATCTTAAGTCTGACCTTAGTCATAAGAATACTCGTATTATGTTTTCATATTAATGTTAGAAAGTTAGCGTTGAACAAACATTATTATCTGGATTGATTTTACGTAATGGATCCCGAGTGCAGTAACCCCTGTCACCTTCTCCAAAACAACTTAACCGTAGCTTATGGCTTCTGCGTGTTCCGAATTCATTCCAAACTTCAACCCACACAACCAAACACCTATGAACAACTTTCAGATCATTTATTCAGCAACTTAAACTTCAAGATCGCTTATTTTGCAATTTCCATGCCCAAACCCGTATAGCTTTTTCTGCAGATTTTCAGCACTAAAGTCCAACTTCTAATGCGTTTTCTGAATTCATTTCTATTCTGAATCACACGAAACTTATATCCGAATTGTAGGGAATTGAGCGTAGAATCTAAATATCCAAAAATAATTCAAATCTGAGTTACACAGCAAGAGATACGGCCAAAATACCATGAACATGCCCTTACGAATTTTTCCAACATCTTATAGGATTTAACCACAACCAATTCTAACAGTACAATTAGTCTCAACAAGAACATGACTCCATAGTACAGCAACAACAATCCCTTTTTATCAATAAATGTAGTAGGACCGTTGGGTTCCGGATATTTATTCTAAATGTCACATCTAGTTGAACCTGATCAACTCTAGTGTGTTCATTTCATCTATCTACAATGGAAAATGTTCATAACTATTACAAAGGCTGAGAAAAATAAGATATACTATATTGTAAACTGCACATTAAAATTAAAATAAATACTTCTTTTTCATTTTAGCCCTTATTATAGGTAATGATCGCTGAATTCTGATTGCACAATTAATTAATCCTTTCTCTATTTTTTATTTATAGCCACTTTACTTTGTCCGTTGATTGCCATAGAACCAATGTGGGACTTTAAGAATTTGTTTTATAAAACAACATTTCAGAAAACACAATAAAAATGTGGGACTTCAAAGAGACGCCACTTCATTTACCATACTTTTAGTGGATTTCGGAAACCTTTATTTCATAGGTTTGTCGCATGCAACCTGTCTGTTTATCTTTTAGGTTTAACGTTTGCTAATCTTTTCTTCCATTCTGCGCCAGTTGGTATCAGAGCAGGTTTCTACTGTTCTTTTCCTAACGTGATCAGTCATAGGTGATCAAAATTAAATTGCAAATTTTAGTCTTCTTTGTCATTCCCTTCTTTTCACACTACAGTATATGTGGAATTTTAGACTTTAAGTATTAAAAAACAACATTCCCAAAAACACTGTCAGGATATGTGGAATTTCTTTGTTGGGATTACCAAGATCATGTCTTTGCTGCATTAGTCCCACATCAGGAACACAATTTCAAAATCATGTGCCTTGTTAGTCATCGATATGCCGAACTACTTCTCTTCCATCACTCTCTGCAGACCCCCCATACGTACTATATAAACACATTGAACCATCCTACAAGCTAAAACCATACATTTTAAAGACGTGCAAAATTCTGCATATGACCGTCTTCATTCACCAATTGTCAACGAAAGAGAAGAAACGTGGGTTAATGTCATGTCTGAGTCGTTGCTGAGGAGATTAGAAGTGTGTGGGAATTCCAAAGATTAAGAAATGTGTGGAAAATCACTTCTCATAATATAAATGTTTTAGAGATCACTGCAATTTCTGATAATTTAGTTTCTTCAAGAAAGGAAAAAAACAGTCACTTGTATTTGTGCTTTTGTTATCATTTTGTATTCATTTCCAGTTTCTATTTCATGATTACCAAATAATACTAGTTTTTTACTCATGAAATTTATATAAGATTTGTGCTATTTAGTATGAAGGTACTGTTATTTAATATACTAGTTCCACAATTGGCATTTGTAAAGAGGAAGAAGAAACAGAAATTAAAATAGAGTAAAATGTAACAAATCCATTTCTCTACTGGTTCAATTATCGAACAAAAGTCCTAGGATTTTAGGAATATGCATTCGGGTGCCGTTATAACATTATGACGAGATCTCATAGTAGAGTTTAGTCGAATGGATCCACTTAAGAGGAAGGTTCGAATTGAGTCCAAGGCTTTACTCAAGAGAAGAATCAGGCTCTTTAAAATTGTGATATCTAAAATATCCAATGTTTTCTAATCCCTTTAAAATTGTGTTGTTTTAGTCAAATTATACAACAGTTTTATTTGACTCCTTTAAAAGTGGCGTTGCATTATATGCTAAATGTTGTAGTGGTTTTTGATAAAATATCAAATGTTTTCTTATCCCCTGAAACATCTTAAGGAGAACTCTAAGCAATTGGGGATGGAAGGAGACTTGTGGCAGTGGCACGTGAATATGACGGGGATGGAAGTGCATCTACAGACGATGATGTTGGTGTTGATGTTGGCAAGAATCGGGGATGCCATGGAATAGAAGTAGTTTTGCATATCGATGATCAACAGTTCACATGATTTTTATGTAGCTCTCACCAATTATTAATTGATTTCTATGATCAATAGAATTGTGGTTGTGGAGAATGGAATTTAGGAAGAATAAATAGCTCGAAAATAAATAGTAACATTTGCATGTTAAAAATAAATATATAATAAAAGCATAAGAGGTGGGGCATTCAACTATTACAGTTAAAATTTTGAGAAATTTTGCATGCTCATGCACCATATTTTCTCATACCAAGCAATAAACCCAACCAAATATGCAATCAATTATGCGAAGAAGTTTCCCTCAAAATTGATCCATCCAACTAGACTCTACACAATCTTCTAATTAGTTCTTACCATATTGTTTTTGTTATGAACATTTGTATAATGATCTTTGCTTGGATGACTCTGTTAAAAAGTTTTTACATATGAATGTTTTCTCTATTTGGTACAAATATTGAAGATTTAGAAAAATTGATCTGTTACTATTATGTTAAATTAAATTACTGTCATACGGAATGGCACAACTCTTATAATGCAGTTTTAACGACAACTGCCGAGACTTGTTGTTATGTTTTTTAAAACTTTGATTGTAATATAGATCTATCTATACGTTACTTCATGATTCATACTACTTGTTGTGAAGAGAAGTAATTCTGCATATCGATGACGAACAGTGCACATGTTTGAGGATTTGGGATTCTTATCCTTACTTTGTACTTCTCATACTATGACGATGACCAAAGACATTGATTTTTTGTGGTTATTGAGAATGGAAGGAACAAATAGTTCTCACCAATTATTAACAATTTTAATATGATGATGAACTCGATTTTTTTATCAGAAGTAGACATAGATTTTTTGTGTATTTGCGGTGTCTCTTGATTACAAAAGAGAAGCCCCATATTCTGTGTCTTATATTATGATTGAGTTTTAGGCAAAAAGTTGATTTTTAAAACAAATAGTTGAAGGAAGTCCCACATCGTTAATTTTGGCATGCAGAGGAGAGGCAAAGTGGTTATAAATATACAGTGTAATGAAGTGTAAATCACAAAGTGCAGTGGACGTTACTACTATTCTATGTTACCAATTCCACTTGTACATTTTATTTTAATGTGTATTAATGGATTTGGGTTCACATCGGATAAAAGTGATGATCACTTTCTAAAACATAAATAATAAAAGAGAAATGTTAGTTTCTGGTTATATGTATATATGTGTATGAAAAATGTTAACAACATTACTCTTAATTATCTTTTATGCAATGTTCCATAAATTGAGTGTTAATACTCCAAGTTTAGGTAGTAAATTTGATTTCTAGTAAAATTGGAAGGTTTGATGAGTTTGATCAAGTTTTACGAGTTTATATCTATAAAAAAATATATATAAAAAAAATTGGCCCCTTTTTTTGGTTTATTTATTTCAAAACCCAATTCTTTTTCTCAAGCCCAAAGACCGAAACATTTATTGAATAGTTACCTTTACAATAACATGTTCCTGAAATGAAACGTTTATTTTTCTTTCTTCTCTGAGTTATCAAACCATGAACATGGGAGCACATACCAATTAGGGTTGCGGTTCCGACGGTGGAAATTCAGATTCCGACGGTGGAAATTCAGATTTCGACGCTGGTGATTGCGACGCTGGTTAGGGTTGCGGTGGTGGTGTTTGTTGACCATTTGAAGAAATTAACTAGATTTTAGTTATTTTTATTAACAACTTTAGGAACTTGTGAAACTTGCTTTTTTGGATGCTTTTATGGATGACTTAAACTTAGAGACTTATGAAACTTATAATTTTGTAGGTTAATTTTTGTATTTTGATGATAAGTTGAGCATAACGTTTTATTATGGTAATTTGGTATAATTTGTTGTTGTAATTAAGTCATATTTTGCACTATTGACCTATTTACAATATTATATTAACTTATATATGTCATGCATATAATAAATTTTATATAATTTTAATTTTAGGTAAACTCGGACGAGTTCTCGAGTCGAGTTTACCTAGGCAAAACGAGTTGAGGTAAACTCTCAAGTTGCAAAACCTTGTTTTTATGGGTCTTGCTAACAAGTATCTATAGACTACTTGCTAACAAGTATTCTTAGAACATTTTTTAATGATTCTAAAATAGAAATAATTGGTAAATCTTATTGTAAAAAAAAATTGCTTTTTAAGTTTTAATGTGTTGAATGCATCAATCTCAAAGCGCATGACACCTTAAAACACTTACACATTGGACCGTCCTTATGTTTGTTTGAAGTAATGTTACATCGGTTGAATTAGAGCAAAGTGCATAACACCTCAAAACACTTACACATTGGACCGTCCTTTTATGTTTGTTTGGCTAAGCATATTGATTAAACTCTTATAGTATAAATGCGTACAATATAAGTGCTTATATATAAGTTATTTCTATAACAAAAGATATACGAATCATACAATTTTCATGAAAGCTGCAAATAGTTTTCATAAGCTATTCTATAGAACTTATGGAAATGTTGAAAGCAACTTATAAACATGTTGAAAGCAACTTATAAACATGTCATGTCATAAATTGTTTCAATAAATTCATTTTCTCAAAAAATTCGCAAATGTTCATGTGAGGAAATAAGTTCAAATAAGCGCTAATTCAAACGAGCTTTTAATCTTCAAAGTTGTATTCCTCATTATTTCATTATAAATTAACAAAATAACATCTATTTTTAAACAACAGAAGACCTCCAAAGAAAATTAAGAGTGGCAGCAATTCAATTGATAAGATCAGTTTTCAATTGGTTATATTGGCAAGTGGTAACAAAAGCATGACAAAAGTTGAGTAGAATTACTACCTCAACCAAATCTTAGTAAGCTAAGAGATGTAGCTGCAAAGAGAAAATTAATAGATACATGAAACACCTTTAAATTGTATTCAATCTGAAGAATATTAGACTCCATCAACTATTGTTTTTCCATCCTGATGGTGAAATACATGGACCTTCATTCCCTATGGATCCCCTCTTTTGATAAATTCTAGTTTGTGTTACTCTCACTCAAAATAAAAAGCACTTGTATATATTCTCTTCATCCCAACTTATAAGTCGGTTTGAAGAAATTATAATTCGATTTATAGTAGCAATGAAATATTAATAATATTTTTTCTATTATAATCTTTACTATTTAATATTCTATCTTCTTTGATCCACAAGTCCTAGTTCAACTGGCAAAATGCCGAAATTGTTAGGCTGGATATCATGATCGGGGTTCGAACCCAGGTACCTCCACTTGTGTGTAGTGTATGAGTTTATTATGACTTTGTCATTTCATCTATCTACAAAAATAAAATAAAATATTCTATCTTCTTTCAATTCTTTAAATTTCTCTCTCCTATATGCCGTTAATGAATGATAATTTTGTAAAATTACTTATAATTTCATTTTTCCATTCATTTTTTCAATTTTGACCAAGTCAATGCACAAGTGGACGCCACATGTGTATTTATTTATTTAAATTTTTTTTAATAATTAAACAAATAAAAAAAAATTTAAAAATAAAAAAAATTACACATGTGGCATTCACGTCAGCTTTGACTTGGTCAAAATTGATCTGAGAGCCAAAACTACAAAATGGGGGCCAAAACTGCTATTAAGTCTAAAATGAAAAATTAAACCGAGTGTGAACTTAGTACTGCTCTAATAAATTAAATTTTTTATAAGACTCTATACATTTTTATCAGTGGACATGCTATCACTCAGAGAAATAATTTATATGCTATATGTATAGTTTATCAACGTATCGTTACTAAACATTATAAAATCTAATTATAAAACACTCGATTGACATAAGAATTGAGTTTTTAGTTTTGTTGTTAGCAATGTGTTATAACAAAGTAACATTATGGTAACTATTATCCCATATCTAACTTTAGGTGAGCCTTGTTGAAATGGTTAGAATTTTTCACTGGCATGGTGAAATTCTATTGTGTAGAAAAATGTTTCCTTCAGCAAAAGAGAAACTACATCCTCTAAAAATTTGCCACCTACGCTATGGTTGAATAATAATTGGTGATGGCTATTTCTAAAACTGCATCCTCTAGAAAGATGTCAACATCAGAATGTGGGGCTTCATTCTTGTTATCAAGAGACACCTCATGAGTCATGTCCTTATCAATTGGTGATAGCTATTTCTTCCTTTGATTTTTTTTAGAATCGCAAATACACTGAAAATCAATGTCTAGTTCTGTTAAAAAATCGAGTTTATCATCATATGAGAAGTACGAGGTAAGGAAAAGAAACCCAAATCCGCAAACATGTGCACTGTTGGTCATTGACATGCAGAATTACTTCTCTTCCATGGCTGCCCCGATTCTTGCCAACCTCAACACCACTATCACCCTCTGTAGACGTGCTTCCATCCCCGTCATATTCACGCGCCACTGCCACAAGTCTCCTTCTGACCATGGTATGCTTGAGGAGTGGTGGTTTGGAGACCTCGTCATGGATGGCTCGGTAGAGGCTGAGCTCATGACCGCGTTGGACCGCAACTGTGAGTTAAAATTCAACCTTACAAATTTCACTACATCTAGTATTTTTTTCGTGCTCAATGAGTAACATCTTTAAGAGATTTAGATTGTACTCATTTCAATTATCAGGCTCGATGAGCCCGATATTGTACTTATTTCAATTATCAAGCTTGAGTAACGTGTGATTTGGTGGGTGATCTATTTTCCGTAAACATTGTTAATTAGTCTAGGTTTTAGTTGCTTGGCGAGTCAAAAAGTCTTGTTGACGACTCTTACAGATAAGAAAATTTGTATCCTGTGTGCGTTGTATTTTGTTAATGTTCAAACCAATTTTACACGGCATCTAATGAGAAACCACCATTTCGTTGTGCCACACCCACAATTTTAAAATATCCTTCCAAAAGTGGACTAATAAGGTAAAGTAACGGATTTTCATATTGAATTTCAATGTAATTCATATCTTTTCAATCATTGTCTTCATCTTATTCTTTATTGTCTGTGACTTAAAACATTTTTCAAAGTTATACACAAATTAAAGGAGACCGTATTTGAAATCAAAATAAATTTGAATGTTTGAAAATCATTTCTATATGGTGTATGTTAGGTGAGGACATGGTGGTAGAGAAGAGTACTTACAGCGCATTTAGGAACACAGGTTTGGAAGAGAAACTGAAAGAGATGGGTGTGGACGAGGTTATAGTGACGGGTGTGATGACTAACTTGTGTTGTGAGACAACGGCGCGCGAGGCCTTTATTAGAGGCTTCAGAGTGTTCTTCTCCACTGATGCAACTGCTACCTCTGATTTGGATCTTCATGAGGCTACATTGAAAAACATGGCTTATGGTTTTGCTTACTTTGTTGATTGTCACAGGCTCAAGCATGCCCTTACTCGTGAATAAAATGAAAAATCAAACCCTGTTATAAATATGAGTGTGAACTTGGTACTTTTCTGCTGTAACAGAATTTTTATAACACTGTATAGTTATTTGTGGACATGATATCAGTCAAAAGAACTAATCAGTGTATATGTATGCAATGTATATGCTATCGATGAAATACTGACGTAGACATCAGATTTACGACAATTGATATTAGCACATAAATACTAATAGTTTAAGAAAATATAAGTGATTGAATGCAAAAACAATTTGATATTGTATTGGTGTTAGACACATACAGGTGTTAAACACCCCCACACACACCTTGAATATGAAGCGTCAATGTGCAACATAGCTCTTGTTTATATCCCAATATAGTTTTGATTCTAAGTGTTTTCTTGTAAAATTGGTTTGTGTCCACCACAGATTTCTTTATCACGAGTAGCAATCTAGTAATCAGTACTACTAAGACTCATGAGATTAGGACTCTATATCTCCCTCCAAAATATTCAATGGAGGGAGATAAAGTGTCGTAATCTCTCGTATTAAAATTTCAATGAGTTAAAAAGAAAAGAACAGAAATACTACACAAAATCGTAAATTAAAGAAAAATCGGAACACAGCCAGCAATCATCCAAGGAACATAGAGGGGTTTGTTTTTTCTTTCAAAAACTCATGAACCAAAATTCAATCTATCCATCATATCAACATGCAGCTACATCATTATATTTTTTTTGAAACAGCAAAAATTTATTAAGCTAGGCTAGCGCAAGACGCACTTAATCCGCATAAGAGGAAAAAAGGTACAAAGAAGGCCCTTAATAAGGCGGACACCTCACAACCAAACAAACTCAATAAAAAACCTCCTTCAATCCTATTCCAAAACACCAGAAAGGAAAAAGTCCCCAACAGACTAAAGGACTGCCGAGCCAAAAAAACTGCCAGGCCTAGAAATCAAAAAACCCCAATCCTGCCGCACAGACAGCTCACACCAGCAGCTGAGAACTGGAGGAGCTTCAACGCAGCCGACCAAAACACAGCCAGAAGTCAGAAACGCCACCATAACCGGACTGCAGCAGCTGATACCCGGACTGTCAAGGAAAAACACAGCCAAAGCTACCTCAAAAAACAAAGTTTTGGATTTCATGCACCACTCGTTCTGTGTTTAGACATCTTCATCATTCGAGTTAGCTTTTAATAGTGAGATTCAAACTCATTTAACTAGTATAAGATAATTTAAGACATTCTATCGATCTTTATAGTCAACCTAAACATAGACATATTGTTTCAACCTAAACATAATTGATCAAATCAGAGTTAGTCTCTAGCACTAAGAGTAGGAAGTAGGAACCCGCTCCATTTCTCAAGAAATCGGGAGTTCAATTACTAAAGTTCTTGGTATATAAAGACTCTAATTCTTAAGTTATACAAATGTTTTTACACTTTATTTGGTCACACAAAAAGAAATACACATCATATAATTATTTTAAAAAATATATAGGATTCAATATTGTTTTTCCTATTTTTGTTCTTTTTTGTGTTTGTGATCAAAAGATGTGTCCAAATTATTGTGCTACCACAAGAATTACTCTATAAATAGTTTTAAATTTAAAAACGGTGACATGTATTTTGTAATATTAAAACTTTATAAAGTCAAATCATTAGTAACGAAATCTTCATTGTTTTTAAAAGATAAAGAGAATCCTTACCATAGAAGAATCATTAGTTGACCAACTAAAACAAATCAACCTTAACCACAAATGTTAAACCATAGACATGGGTTGATTCATTGTCCAACCATAAAATCTAAACATAATACACTTTTATATTCCTTAAAAATGCTTCATATTTCTTCTTTTTTAGTCATTACATTTAAGGTGTGCTTGCGAGTTGGTTTTTAAAGGGCAACTATATTTTGATACATATTTTTCAAAAATTAAAAGAACAAAGTGATATTATATGCTCATGTATCATATTGTTATTTTATTATTTACAAATATGAAATATTTATCAAAATATAGACATAAACCTCCAAAACTCTCCCCTACAAAACCCTCTAAAAACCAACAACTTGCATACACACCCTTAAGATCTCAGTTTCCGGTAATACTCGATACAAAACTAATCCCTTAAATTTGCGAAATAATAGAATTTAATCTCTTAAACTGAAAAATATCATTCAATTTATTAAGTTTTTCAAATCTAACATCACGATTTTAAATGTTTTATCCTCTCAAAAAAGATGTTTTATTTTATGTGTGTGATATTAAATCGTCAAAATATATTGGACTTGCACATTTCAAATAACCAAATTTGTTTTCATTGCAATGCATGAATGAACTATAAAGTCAAATATGAAATCGACAACTTTTATCCTCTCTAAAAGCAGGGGAAATTTCTAGGAAAAATCTAATGAAACGGTGGATGATATAGCATCCAGATCATATGTCATAAATTTACTAAACAACAAACACACAACACAGTTGTCACTGATCCATGCTTATATTATACTTATATCACAACCTTTTAATTAATTATCTAATATCCTGTATCATATTATATATATATATATATATATATATATATATAGCATAATCTTTTAATTAATAATAAACATATTATATTTTAATGTTCCTTAAACAATTTGTTGGTTTCTCACCCATTTGTTTTGAACAACATTTTGTCACTTACCAATTAACTATAACACAGGTTGTCATGCACTCGTGCATGCCCTCTCATGCATGCATATTCTTAATCATATTGTTCTAATATTCAACAACAATATCCTAAACCACTAACATATCCAATGGGAACTTTCCTTTAGACAAAACATGTACCTTAGCTGTTACAAATATTCTATTTCCGTACCACCAAAAGGATACTTCATTCTTGCTTCCTCATCTGAATCTTAGATCTACTTAGTATAGACAAATTATTAGCCTTAATTAATTTATTTGTTACTATATAAACCCATTGAACCACCCTACAAACCTACACCATAATTATCACTTTTCAAGCCCTCTATATACAAGTCTAAAAAATTTACAAGGTGCAAACAACTTCACATTCAAGAATGGCTCCACTTGATTTTGATGCTATTAAAGACATGCAAAATTCAGCAAATGATCTTCTTCATTCATCAATTGTACAACAAGCATTTGTCAACGAAAAAGAAGAAAAATGGGTTAACGATGTATCCGAGTCGTCTCTAAGGATATTAGAAGTGTGTGGTATGTCCAAAGATGTTCTTTTGTTTGTAAAAGAACATCTTCAAGAACTTCAATTTACATTGCGTAGAGCAAGCATTGGTGAGCCAGGAATTGAGGAGAAAATCACTTCTCACAATTGTTATAGAAAAAAGTTAAAGAAAGAGACTTTGAAGTGTTTGAAATGGTTGAGGGGTGTGAAAAGTAATATAGTAACTTTGCACCCCCCGATGAAGGAACAAAAACTCAAATTAGTTGTTGATGTGTTAAGAGAAGTAAGGATGACAAGTATTTCGATTGTGGAATCATTGTTGTCATTGATTTCAGCACCATGGTTGGATTCAAAACATGGTGGGAAAAGGTCTTTTGCATCAAAGTTTTTGCAAAATTGTGATGATGATGATATCTTTGATGCCATGATGCTTCAAAGTGCAAAGAAAAGGTTAGCGGGGGTTCAAATAGCAATTGAAGATCTTGAAGTTGAGTTGGAGTGTATGTTTAGACGTTTGATCCATACAAGGGTTTTGCTTCTTAACATACTTACCAATTGTGAAGTTTAGTGATGATATAACTCAAAACCAATTAACTAGTTAGCTAGTTCAAACCCTTTAGTTACGACACTTTAATTTGTTAGCTCAAGCATATTAAATATTTTAATTTTTAACCATTAATTCAATCAATTCTTTGATTGTTTCAAATAAATACATTGTAAATCTGATATTATTATAATGTAACACTATTTATTCCATCTTATTATGATTTTAAATTGTTGTTGCCATGTATTTAAATTACATTAAAACTCAAATGTAGTTGAAAAACATTGAGATTGCAACATCCTAAACCAACAAATTCAGCTCTAAAGTAAATAGATAATAGATAAATAATCACACACAAAAACACAACGATTGATGAGAAAGTTTGATCATGTGTATATATCTAATTTGTTGCACAAGTTGTGCTTTTAGCTCCACTTGTTGTGTTGCGTACATTTGTTCACAACATTCTTGTTGTCATGTGCATCAAGCTGTTTTGAGTTTATCAAATAATATGAGGAAACGTAAAAAAGGGACAGTTTGGAAATGCATATTTGATGATAGAGAACATATATATACTATTCATTTTAAGCTGCATTGACATTACGTATGTTACTGGTATAACAGGATGTCTCCACGTCCCTTTTTAATCATGTAATTTTCATCAACTGTATATTTAATTCAGGGCGACAAGAATTCACTTGAGAGAATTGATTCTATAAACTTGATTTTGACTAAAATTGAGTTGGAGATAAAATGGGATGTTTGAATATAAGTAAAATTGAGTTAAACTATAAAATATGTGTAATAATCAATTTTAGAATTAAATGTTACAATTTTTTTTTTAAAAAAATTGTTAGAGATCTTAACTTAAAAAGTATAATCTATTCTAAACGCAAATCAATTTTTTTTTTTTTTTTCTGTCAGGTAGTCGGGTAACCGAGTTATTAGAATTTACTTTATGAGGTGAATAATTGGGGTGTTCGGGTTCGAACCCCAGCCCCTGCATATAATAATGCATAGTTTCTTCGTATTCATCATTTAGAGAAGAAGAACCATCAATCAACAACACCAACGCCCTAAAATATGCATCAATCATAGTCCAAATTTCAAATATGAAGAAGCTTTATCATCATTTATCTCACAACCTTCCCAAACTCAAAATCACTAATAGCCACCCATTTCAAAACAATCTCATAATCAGGTTATCATCCACTGCCACCCTTACTTCACAAATGAAACGCTGCAATTACTTCATTTCAAAGCTATGCAGAGAAGGCAAAATCAACGAAGCACGCAAGGTGTTCGATGAAATGTCTCAAAGAGATACTTGTTTATGGACTACAATGATAAGTGGGTATATCAAATGTGGTTTGATTAATGAAGCTAGGAAGTTGT
>Ga0315913_1001138_pt1 | contig 28030 bp, 15 predicted proteins | sample MpolsnodulesMG_FD_207736 | JGI IMG/M metagenome (GOLD analysis project Ga0315913, IMG submission 207736) | Medicago polymorpha root nodule microbial communities from Los Angeles, California, United States - small nodules | ecosystem: Host-associated > Plants > Roots > Nodule | place: USA...
CTGTTTTCCCTTTAAAAATTACTCAAAAGTGATCTTATAGAAGGACTTTACCAAGGGATGAACCACTGTATAAATCTTAGATATAAATTAATAGAAGTCATATTGTATAAAATGAAGTCATAATAAATGTACAAGTGCAAACTAGTATCACAAGGACACAATCACCAAAAACCACAACTTCACGAGTTTACACTCTTAGACTTTTCCCCACATGTTCAGGGGGGTTAAGTGAATAGCAACATTGATTGAATGCTAAGTATTGAATTCGATACAGATGCACCAAACCTACCTACTGTATTTCCCTTGACCGTTAAATGGATCCTGAATTGTGTGGGAATCTGTTTGTCAATATTGTGAATTAATTGTCGTTCTACTTCTGATACTGCAGAGAACGAAAAACAGAATTAATTAGGGATGCTATACATGTTCGTTATGCACTTCTCCCATATTACTACACATTATTCAGGGAGGCTAACACTACTGGCGTTCCTGTGGCCCGCCCATTATGGATGGAATTCCCATCTGATGAAGCTACTTTTAGCAATGATGAAGCTTTCATGGTCGGGAGCAGTATTTTAGTGCAAGGGATCTATACTGAGGTGCTTTAGTCACTTTGCAAATACATATATGTTTTCTTTCAGCTAATAATTCCCTTCTTTTTTGTGATCCTTAATTAAAGTTTTTATAATTCGTCAATTCTGTCAGCGAGCCAAGCATGCATCAGTATATCTGCCTGGAAAACAATCGTGGTATGACCTAAGAACTGGAACTGTGTACAAGGGAGGGGTGACACACAAGTTAGATGTTACTGAGGAGAGCATTCCTGCTTTCCAGAGAGCTGGAACCATTCTAACGAGGAAGGACCGGTTTCGGCGAAGTTCCAGTCAGATGACAAATGATCCCTTCACTCTGGTAGGTTTTAAGGCTGATTTCATGTATTTTTTGTGAATTTGTTTGAATACCATATGTTTCCCCTGAAAAATACTTGTTCTTGCATTTTCTGTTTGTTTCCATATTACTAGGTTTTTGACTGTTGTGTTTCTGTTCATGGCCTTTGTTGACAATATGGATGTTTATGCTTGTTGAATCCTGATGCCATTGGCATCAGGCCCTCAGCAGTCCAGGACGAGAATATATTTTGCAGTTTTAATATTTGAGATCCCACATATCTACTATGTAGATTTTGAATGGGCACATAATATGCTTTTTGACAATTTTAGGCTACTTGAAGGATGTAAACTGAATGACTTTAAATAGAAATTTGATTATGAGTAACCTTGTCATTTGTTGCATTCCATCCAAAAAATGGCTGCCTGTATTCTGTATGATTGACTTGGGAAATGCTGTGTGGATATACCTTATTACCTTTTGTAACTAGTGACAGTTATGGAGAGTAGTCTACTAGTTTGCTTGGTGATAAGATTATTATGGTTCTGTGTTTTGCAGGTTGTAGCTCTGAATAGTTCCCAAACAGCTGAAGGTGAATTGTACATTGATGATGGCAGCAGTTTTGGTTTTCTAGAAGGTGCCTTTATCCATAGACGTTTTATTTTTGCAAATGGGAAACTTACTTCTGTAGACCTGGCACCTACTTCTGGTGGAAATGTTCGTCATACATCAGATGTTGTTATTGAGAGGATTATCCTGCTGGGTCATGCTCATGGCTCAAAGAATGCACTGATTGAGCCCTCAAATCAAAAGGTTGATATAGAACTTGGACCGCTTTGGGTTCAAAGGGCACATTCACCAGCTTTCATAACCATACGTAAACCCAATGTCCGTGTTGCAGAAGATTGGACTATCAAAATTTTGTAACTGGTAGTGGAAAATATTTGGTTCTTTAGTTGAGTTGATATGAAGTTCAACTGCAAAAGTTAGGATAAGGAGAAAAGAAGTCTTGAAGAATGGCTGTGCACAAATACAATTTCAGCGGCTTGTTTAGTGACTTAGGATTTGAGAATTTGAGAGATGTATGCTTGAAACTTGTGAATCCAATGTAGCCTACGGACTTAATTTGGCAACGATAATTTTTATCATCTGGAATGGTCATCTGTGTTGGCTTTTATAAAGTACATTGATAAATGCAATAATGTTACTTTATATAAGTTCTTTGCAAAATCAAATTAGTTAGTTATTTTGACAGGAACAAATTAGTTAGTTAGTTAGTTCTGGCTAATGCATCTGTACCGAGTATTTCAGGATATTGGATAAACACTGTTTAGTGGTACTCGTGTGATTCAGCTTTCACATAAATAAACTAATTAGCGTCCTTGTGTCTAGGTATATTCATTCAGCCACCATGTGTTGCTAGCTGAAGAGCTTGTGACTAAATTCTCCCTAGCTGTGCTGCCTCTATGATTTTCGTCCTTCCTGTTACCTGTTATCTGCCTCTATAGCACTCTTCATATAGACTTCATCATTATCGTTAAAATGTCACGCATAAGAACGGCTCATAGAAGTGAACACAATAGTCACACACAAATTCAATTAATCAGTTTGTCGTGGTTGTGCACAAATTCTTTTGGCCACTACAGATTGCTGACGTGTGCACGAGAAGATGTGTTGCATGTGTTATTTGGAAGATGAACATTGTAATGCATTTTGAACTTTAAGTTTAAAGTATTTCATGTTTGCAGACACGGTGATTGTTGAAAAGCCCCTCGCCAACCTCTGCCCCCTCTACCAAACTCAAGGATCCCAAACATGTGGCGAGCTTAGCCAAATTCGAGATCACTCATAACTGATTTGACCATGCATACGTCAAAAAAAAAAAACCTACAAGGCTACAACTAGATGGAATCAAAGACTGTAATTGAAGACTGTAAATCTCCTTTGTCATTGACCACATGTGAAAAATATCAGTATAGGTGTTAGACTTTGGATATTAATTTGATTACCTCCTTTTAAGTTACGACCTCTTAAATGTCTTACTTGTTGTTAGAGACTTGAAGTTTGTTTGGTTATTTATGTTAGTTTTAAAAGGTGGATGGAGAATATTACAACACTTTATGTGGAATCTATCTATAATGATCTCTGTTTTCCTTAATGAATATCTTTGTTTAAAATTCAAAATAAAGTAGGGGAACAGAGATGCAATTAAACCAATAATTAAATATAAAAAATGGCATGGCTTCAAATCGTTGGGTATTATATGCTATGCAACATAGAGTTGTCACCACAAATTTGTCCAAAAACCAGGCTATGTATAATTTCCACATATCATGTAATGGAGAGAGCATATTAAGTCAAGGCTGAGATATCATATACATTGATTAACTATCCATTTTCCAAGAGAAATTCTAAACTATATAAAATTACTTGAAAGACAAGCTATATGATAAAGCTATCTCTTAATTAATCTTAATCCATCTTCTTCTCTGATAATTGGGGTTTGTTGAGAGACACAGATCGCTTATCTTCTGCACTCTTGGCATAAATCTCTCCTCTTTCTTGGAAATACCTCTCAAAAGCTCTTGGAAGGAACCTTGGTATCAAGAATACACATAGATTGATTGAGAAATAAGCCAGATTCGCCACCGCTAGACCTTCCCCAAACCAATACCATGCTGTGTCCTGCAGTATGCAACAACACTTGCAAATCATTCATCCTTTTCCATACACATACATCTGAATTATATAAATAATAGCATCTTTTTATCTAATTAAACTAGGGATGGTCCTCATTTAAAAATAACGCGGTCCCAACATTTGAAATTATAGTTTTTTTTATCTTAACCCGAAAAGGCACCTAATATTCCAAGTAAAGTCTAACTAAAGTCAGGATCAAACTCAAGCGTTAACCTTAAATAAGCTTGAATTTAGGTAGAATTGCATCCGAGTTTGATCCCTGACCGAAACAATCTTTGACTAGACTTCACCATTCTTTACTTAGGTCCAACTCCAATCGATCATTTGAGCTTATCCCTATCTAAAACAATCTTTGACCAGACTTTACTTAAGACTTTAAGTAACACTAAAAATCTGAAAGTGAATTTTAAGTAATTTTGACAATTAAAAACATACTTAACACTTAAACTAATATAGAACTAGAAAAAAAAATATTGACGAAATGAATTAAAGAAATGGAAATAAATGACCTGAAAGCGTGCATTAGCAGGCAAAGTCTTGTTAAGCCAAACATCATTGATCCAATCAATATCAACAAAGATCCTTCTAATAGTATAAATCATAGGAACCAAAGCTCTAACAGGTGGTGAAAATAGAGACAAACTGCTAATAATATTCTCAGTCAATATCTGAAAAGACAGCAAGAAAAGATGCGGTGTTGCAGAACGCACAGCATGTTCATCACCTCTTGCAAATCCTCCAAGAACATAAGCCAGTGGCAAAAACAACCCAATAGTTGTTCCAACAATAACATACATTCTGAACATGCTACTTCCTTTGAAAATCTCTCGTTGTTGTGAATTTGATGTAGTAGTATTAGATGATGGAAATGCATAACGTGCAAGTGCTAGGATGTATGCAGAGGCAAGAGCTGGAAAAACTAGATCAAGAAGTGGAACAAGACCACTTGCTGAGAAAACTAATATGAATGCTACAAGTTGAAGCTCTATTACACGTAATGAACCCATCATTCCACCTGCAGAAGGTGCTTCGGTTCGCTGGTTTGCTTTTGTGCCTGGAGTTTGTGGTGCTGTTTGCTCTGCATGCTGTGAAGGAGGAGGTGTTGCTACAGATACACCAGACATCTTTTCACTGATCAAAGGTTAATTAATTAATAATTAGTTCTTGAGTTAGTGTAACGCATTTTATTATGATAGCTAAATTTTAAAATATAATGCATGCACGCATGCATGCATTTGAGAGACAATGATAATCACCAATTCAAAATTCAGGATAGAAAAAATGAAACCAGTCTAGTTTTAGCCATAAGAGTCAAATTTTATAGAGACATTGCATTATATATACGACAGTTAGGGTTCGAACCCTAAACACTTCATTTATTCACCTTAAAAAAATGAATTTCTAACCACTAAACTTCTTAAAAAAAAACTCTGTCCATAAATGGGTTTCTGATCAATTTGGTTATATGAAGCACGAACACCTCTAGGATTAGAGGTGTCGACACGCGTCGGTGTCCGACACTCCTATGAGACTCGTACGACACGTGTTGAACCGGTTTCCTAAATAATTGTTTTCTTCTTTACTTCGACATTCCTACGACCAGTGTCCGACACCTATATAACACTCATACGAGCCGCGTCGGACAACTCAGGCAAATATCTAAACCATTTTTTTCTCTCTTGCTTCCGCACACCATAGATACAAGAATATTGATCAATCAGGTTACAGACATTATAGTTGATTATATCATTAATTTTAGCCTTTTTTTTTTTTATAGTAGATGAATAAATAAAGGTCAAATACAATGATATCTTGTTGTAGATTTTTTTCTAATGGAATAAATTGGTCAAGTTAGATGTTTATGTATGTATTTAATTTTTATTTTAGATCGTCTTTAAATAAAAGGTTTTGCTAGAAGACACCTTTTATGAAGGTGTCTTTTAGCAAGTTATTCTATGAGTATTTGTTAAAAGACACTATCTAATTTTTATGAAGGTGTCTTTTAGACAAGTTTTAACTAAAAAGTGGAAATCACACCTTGAGGTGTGAGTTGTTAAAAGACACCTTCATGAGTGGCTTATAGCAAAACCCTTAAATAAATTAACATATATGTAGCGGTGTCGGTGTCTTATATTTTTTACATTAGCTGTGTCGACGTGTCTGTGTCAGTGTCGTGTTTGGTGTCCGTGTCGCAGTCCATACTTCATAGTTAAATTATAACACTAATTTAAAGCTATTTTTTTTAAACAGAATTTAAAGCTAATTAATTTGGCATATATTATATGATAAGAAGACAATGCATTGATACTTACCGGTGGAAGGACCAAAAGGGTGATGAAAATGAGAAATTCAGATTATTATTGCTGGGATTAAGAAAAGGAAAATAATAAGGTTATAGGAAAAGTTGAAATGAAAAAGAGAAGAAAATAAGGGGAAGAGATGTATGTTAGTTTTTACTTACAAGTGAAAATGAAATGGTGAGAAGAGAAGAGGAAGAAAGGCGTTGTTGTAGGAGAGTTTGTGATGATCCTAAATTTGCTGAACAAAACATTGGAACGTGTAATGTAGCATGCACAACACTTGTTTCTCTTCCATGTTCTCGATGACCTATGCTATGCACGTGTTACATTTTAGTTCCATTTGATTTGATTTGCTACAAACTAACGGTGGCGGCTAAAATAAACAATTTCTATGTAGATTATAGCTTTTATAATTTGTACATTTTTCGAAATCATTGGAGAGACCGTGTGAGATATAAAAAATAAGTGTTTGGATGGAGAATGGACAAGCATCCTGTTTCGTAGCAACATGTCCGTATCCTCGTGACAAACATTTGCTCCCGTGAATTCTGCTCTGCCGACTCAACCTCACACTACAACATTAACATTAACATAAGTCTCTTTTAATTTTCAAATAACGATTTGGTACATTATCTTTTTTTTTCCATATTTTTTGATCCGTTTGCATATACATTTTCAAATTTCAGATCTAAAATCTATATATAAATATCGAAGAAGGATTATTTATCTGACGACTGAGAGCTTATACAGAAAAATTAATCTATAAATTTAAAATTTGAAAATCTATATAGAAATATACCAAATAGATCAAAATAACGTAAAAAAATGAAAGATTATCTGAAATTAACTTGAGAGACCATATAGTTAATTTTGTCCAGAGATTATTATCCATTAAAATGTCATGACCATTTTATTACAATTGCCTCCAAGGGATTTAAACTCAATTTCTTGAAATTTATATATAAACACCTCAAGGACAGTGATATAAATTTTAGTTTAACTTTTTGTTTGAGGAAAAACTTTTACTTAATGACTTTTAACATTTTTTACTACTGAACTTTTTCGATAACTTTTTTCAAACCATTTTATTAGGAAATAATAGGAATTCACAATAACTCTAGTGAGAAATTCATGAATCAAAATGTTAATATTAACGTGCAGTTTCAGAGCCTCGTGTGAAGAAAATACATTGATTCAAAATGGCTTACTCATTCGAAGGAAGATCCAAATTACAGCATATCATCCCTATTATAAATTAAGCCTCAGAGCTAGCCAATAATACATCTATCTATATATTTATGCCAAAAAAAAATCGGCTTCTTTGATGCAGCCAAGCTGGTAAATCAACTGGTGCAATGCAATATTCCAGTAAACTCTTCCGGAAATGATACTAATATTGTCAACTGCAGATAGCTTCCACTGCAAGTTTCATTGATAAACCAGTACACAAGTTGGTTTTGAAATTGTCTTCAATTACTTTTATGACATAGTCGTTTTTGTTTAGGCACACCTGCAAAAACATTATAAATGTAAATATCTACAAGTATCAAATCTTTTAAAATAAAATAGTATCATTCTTTGAGAATAGCGGTCACATCGTGATCCTTAATATTGCAGAGAATCACTGTCTAATGCAGCAAAAAAAATGCATTCGATGTGGCCTAAATGGCAGTCACACTATGGTTTCAATAACATTAAAAACTGCTATGTTCCAACCTAAACCAGGGTAGCGAACCTTTGTTCAAAATCCCCAACAGAACCTCCTACTAAGAAGAATCATTGTACATATTCTATCCACTAACACACCTACCATGTTTCTCCTAGGCTTTTTTTTAGAGGAAAATGTTTTTCCACTAGGCCAATTGGTAACTTTTTAATAATTGACATAATCGATAATATCCTTCGGCAATTGTCCAGAATGCACACAGAGCAAAGGTAATGGAATGATTAGTTAATGAAAAATGAAAATATAGAGACGTGGAGAGAATACAACTCAAATGAAAAACAAATATCTGCCAAAAATACATACCTTTCCAACAACTATGCTAGAAAAAGGATTGTGGCAATCTCCCTTAAGATTTCCCAGAAGGAGCTCCAGATACTTTACGTCTCACGAACGTAATCTTTGTTGGATCACCACCTTTCTCCTCAAAGATGACAAGAACATTTCCAGATGGCTTGAACCAAGATCGTGGAACATGATACCTGGTACATTAGAAATACACAATGTTTTATTATGACAAAAATTTAAGAAAAAAATACACTACAAAAGGAACTAAATCTATCATGACTGTAAAAGCGTACTATGGATTCTAATTCACTAAAGAAATTGAGGACATAGAAAACTTAATAAACTTTTAAATATTCATGAACATTCATTATTAGTTAGATAAATTTAAAGAACCCGTGAAGGACCTATCCTGCATCATCAAATTCATCAATTTGCACATATCTTTATTTTCTTCTTGGCCCATTTCTGATAGTTTTGAAGTTCAGCGCCAAACACTTTCAACCATTTTAGTAAACATGTCAAGGAAAAGCTTTTTTGCACATAAAAAGGAAAAAACAGTGCATTTCAGCTCATCAATTATACTTATATCATTATTGCCAGTAGTTTTACCATTTCTGTGAAGGCTCTCCACAACCAGTGTCACATTTATCTGGATTGAATTTGCCTCTGTAGTCACATTCCTGAACACAATCTTCCTTCTTAAATTCACTTATCCTAGGCCAATATCTTCCAATTTCTTCTCCGTTTAACCAGGCTAGACCTTTTCCCATATACAACATATCCAATCCAACTGGTTCGTCCCCAGATGGAGCATCTACAATAGTCTGAAAGGCCATGAAATTCAGTAAATACTTCAGCACAAGACCTCATACTAAACAAAAGATGCTTTGGAAATTTCCATCAGTGGTGACGAAAATAAGAAATGTGTTACCTTGTACCATGTCAATGCCTGCCCTTTTGGTGGTTCTGAAGTAGATGTCCACTTCACACTATTCATCCCCTCTCCCTGGTATATACTCAGATGTTCTCCTTGTACTCCAATCTGAGAAGCCAAAAAAGAATGCAGTCAAAGGACAAAGGCTGATAAAAAAGAAGTTCATTGTTCATGTTTTATACTACAATTGAGTGTCTTTAAAAGATTGAGAAGGTAATAGAAGCTTCAAATTTATATCGATTTTAAGATAATAATGCAAGAGGAAAAGTACCTTGTATGTCCACGCATTAGAAGACAAGTCTATCGTCCTATTGTTGAGTCCTATAATCTTAACATTTGTTACTCCTGCCCCTATGAAGTCATAAAATGGTCCAGCAGTCTAAACACAATAAAAAAAAATGTAATAAGAGTTCAAATCATTTAAACTCTGAGTTATTATAAGTGATAATTCTGAAGAAAAAAAATGTTCTAATTGTAGACAGTGCAAGTCACCTGCAAGCCGACGGTCATGCTCAATATAGCAATTTCATTCTTCCCAGCCCTGAGAGAGATGGGGTTCTTAAAAGTAAATGCTGAATGTGAACCATTTCCAGTTCCAGTACCTAGAAGATGTTAAAATTATGAAAAAAATTATAAGAATAACATTTTGTTATAATGATGAATTCTAATTATTATCTTAACTTAGATTTTATTTAATACATTTTTTAGGATAAATAGAAATCCCTACAATTTCGTTGTATTTCAGGGAGACAGCGAATGTCTATGTAGTTAACTCTTAGAAAATAATTTTATTTTTATAACACTTAATTTGCAAGGGAAAGATAATACAAAGGCCAAAAGAAAATAGGATCCGGAGGCATATGCTTAAGTTCATAATGATCGACAACTCTGATTTGATTACACGGTGATAATTGATAAACTGACAAATATAAAGTAAAGTAATTACTATCTATTAGAGGATCACCTTGATATTTCTGATTCACAAAAGCATGGAGAGTATGACCCTTGGATTCTATTAAAAGAGCTGGTTTGCTTCCTTTCTTTAGGAACTCCTCATTTGCATCAATAAGTATGCTGCGATCAACAGAAAAATGAGCTATAATTGACAACATATTGACTTTAAATATACACATTGAAATAGAAAATGTTTCAATATTTCACCCTAGAAGCAAACAATGGCTAGAAAATGTTCCAAAGCATTTTATTATAGGGGGCTGCCAATTTACACCCACCCAAAAACATTAAGGAGTAAAATAGCACCCTACACCCACTTGCTTTTTACCAAAAAACCGTTGGCCACTATTTTCAATACTTTTAATTGTTCAATTTGTGTTCTTAACCATTTTGTATGACATGTATACTTAGACAAACCTTGTCGTATGCCACAGGTAATCAGTGGTATCTTTGGTAGTATTGATGTGGTCCACAAAGCCATTTTTGACAAAGTCGGCCTTCCCCCAGATCCCTGGATTCTCCTTGAATACATCCCATTTAAGTGTTTTTTGACCTTTATCAGATTGCTGCAAATGCTCTGGAATCATTGCAACTATGTTTGTCGGGGAAGAAACCTGTTGAATATTTCACGACTAAGTGCAAGGACTATGAAAAGAAGTACGTAAACAGGTGAATACAGTCTTATTTTTACACTTATTTTATCCCTTTACTATTAAATTTAATATGATTAAAGTGAGCAGAAAATAGGAAACTAACACGAAAATGTCTATTATAGAAAAAGTTGTCATTATGTTATAATGGTGATTTTTACATGATTTCAGTTTCATTGAGTTGCATCTAGTATAAATTGATGTAATTTTGTGTAGGTATAGACCAAACTCTGTTCTTATTCATGACCTGGAAAAATTGCATTACTTTTCAAGGAACTCAGAACTAAGCTTATGTTATCTTCAACAACACTGAAATTGTAAGTATTGCTGTAAATCTGACACGAATACGTGATGTTTGTCTTAGCGAATCCTTATACATGGTAAAGTTGATTTGTTAAGGAAATGTGTCAGTTGGAATGGGTGAATAAGAAACAGAGGTAACCGACCTTTGCAGTGTTGAACACAACATTCTTGCAATCCGGAAGAATGCTAACTGACCATGCTGGCATGTGATATGATGCATTCCGAAATACCACTGTCTTATCATTTTTATCATCAACATTAGAAATAAAGGCGGCACATGCTCCAGATGAGTCAGTATAGATATCAGCCTGCAATACGGTAATTAATCACATCAGCCTATGCAGAAATTGCCAATAAAAGCAACACACCTTTTCCCATCCATCCCTCACTTAACAAGTTGGTATTGCAGGGCTGAGTTACAATTTAAATGGTATCAGACTCTTGGGCGTGAAGGGGTGTGTTGAGAGCCTCACATTGGATTTCATATGGCTTGAAAAAGTGTTTACAAGGTTTACAAGTGGGAGGTATCCCTCAACTTATAAACACTTTTTTAGGTCATATTACATTCAATGCGGACTGTAAGCATCCCAGAAAGTCTTTGTAGTAATTTTAACCATATTGTTGACAAAAAGGAGAGGAAAAAAAATACAATTTTTCAGAAACAGAAGAAGGGACGTAAATAATAATACTTCTAACTTTAATTGTAAACAGGATGTCGAAGGATTTCACCCGCAATACCAGAAGGTCTAAAAGATAGAGCAAGCAACAATTCAAAATCACATAGAATGTTCGAAACAACAAAAAAAGCAATTACAATTTGAATACTATCATTTGGATTGAATATGATGGAATTCACAATTAAAAAAAAGACAATCTATTTGAACTAGCCATGAAAATTAAATGCTTAAGGGAAAGAAAATACCTCCACAGAAGGACCGAGGGAGATATTAACCGACTTTCCATAGAGCAATACATGCTCACATAGCTTAATAGCTTTGTGAAGTTCCTTAAGATGTCCCCATTTTGGAAGTCTAGGCAAACCTGTGGTTTTATGATATATCTATTATTCAGAAAACTTGAACATTGATTCTAAGGACTTTCAAAATATACAGTTAAGAGACATGTTGCTGAATAGTATTACACAATATAAGAACTTCAGTTTAGATGACTTACCATACTCATCTATTGGAGCATCATAGTCATAACTTGTGGTAATAAATGGACCACCGGCTGTACGGCCAAAATTTGTTCCCCCATGATACTAACACACACAAGGATCATACAAAGTGGTCAGCATAAGAAAAGTAAAAACTAAAATATGGCATACCATTTGGATAAATGTATTTTTTGAATGGTAGGTCCGAATACAGTAAGATGAGATACATCTGTACCATGATTTATAAAAAGAAAAAGAAACATCTGTACCATGTAGTAATTATTAAGGCTTCCACCTTTCTGGAAGAAACGAGCAACAGAAAAAGCAACATCTTCTGCTGGCCTGTGAGGATCTCTGCCCCCGAAAGTCTTAAACCTTAACATAGTAGACAATCCCATAGGAGAATAATATTAATATGAGATGCATTCCCTATCGTAATTGTAAAATAAAAATAAAATATTAAACCTTTGTACCCTTTTCGCTGCTATAACCTAGGGAGGGGGAAGACGGGTAAATGAAAGTGCCGTCACAGTTTAGTCTCTAGTCTTTTGCAGAAGCAGAGAATTTAAAAACCATTAACTATTATTGTCAATGGTAAATAATTGCTAAAACTAGCATAAATAATTTTCAGCTTTACTTATCAGTGAAAAAGGGGTGAAGAATATTTCTGAATTATGCCCATCAGATAAGAGAACTATTGGCAGACACTCACCATAAGTACCCCCATGAGTCATGGGAGATACATTATCACATGGTGAAATGAACATTTTGATGCAAAATATGGATAATGGGAGAAAATGTTTAGATTGAATTCAACATACCATCCAGGCCAGTTCTCAGTCCACATTTTGGGCCTCTTTGGAGAGGTAGGTGTAAATTGGTCACAGTAGAATGAGTTGCAAGTATCAATCTGCAAAAGAAAACATTTACTAAAAATAAAATAAAATTAAGAATTTTGAAGCATGTGTAATGATTCAAGATAACACATATTATGACTTATAATCCAATATCCTAAATTTTCAACATTGTTTAAACAAGTACTATGAATCTATGTTTAGTTCACATTTGCAATGTAATAACTACTTCAAAAAATGGTCATCTTACCACAGGATCTGGAGCATCCCACTGTTGGCACATTATCCAAGGGACACTTGTGTTTTGAGAAACAGCCATTTTTGCAGCCCATAAGGCATATTTCTTACCATCTTCTTTATAATAGTTTTCGTAGTATCCATATTCATTTTCTATCTGCAATATTGTGAAGATGGTAGATAAAGTCATCAAAACATACACATTTTAAGGACAAAGTAGACAAGCGTATGAATGAAAGCTACCGAAAAAAAGATGTTCATTGCAAATCCAAGTGAAAAACTTGTATGAACTTGGTTATACTTGCCTGGGATAAGATTATGGGACCCCCTTGGGAGGCAAAAAGATTCTCTTTCTTCATAAGGTTCACTATGTATGTTGTAAATTTCTCCATATGATGCTGAACATCAAGGAAGAGCCAACAAAGTTAGAGCGTATTTACTCCAAATAATACACAAAAGTGGATAGCATTTAGTAATTTGAACCTTATCATGAGTTATAATTCAAAGTCCTACATACATATTACATACCATAAAAGGCTGATTGTAAGTTCTGAATACAGTGCCTGGAATATAATGCAGCCATACTGGTACTCCACTGCAATATACAAACTATGGTTAAGAGTTATGAAAAAGTAATCAACATTGTAGAAGTGGTTAACAGTAATTGATTCCACCATATTTTTTTGATAACTATGTTATAGCTACGAAGTAACCACCGCTGTTTAGCGGTGACTAATCTCTGTCAAGAAACATGTTGGGCACATAAGGTGGATTCTCCACTCTCAAATGGATTTTCTCCATATGTAAGAGCCAGGATCAAACCCCTGACAACTTACTTAAGGTGCCGCCCAAATCGTTTACCACTCGAACTAACCACTTATGTTGAATTATATTTCATATACCATCTCTACTACAGTAGGTTCTTCAAGAGCCTAGGAAAAAAATGACAGAAAAATAATATTTAGAAAGAGACCCAAAATTCCATTCTGCAGCAACAAATGGGCCGATTCGGAGAATCAAGTACATTCCAGCATCCTGAACAACCTTTGCAAACTGGACCAGATCGAATCGTCCTCCAAAGTAATACTACAAAGTTGAGAATTTGAAGTGAAATTATAAAAGATTTTTCATATAGAACTAGAAGTATAGTATGTTACAAAAAAAAAAAAAAACACAAATTCAGCATTTAATTAAAATGACTGACATTTCCAGGAGAAAGCTCATGACCATTCCAGAAAACATAGGTTTCAATGACATCTATTCCACCTTCTTTGGCTGTTTGAATAAGACCAGGCCACATCTATAGCATAACAAAGTAAGAATGAGTGAATAATATCTATCATAAAGGTAAAGAAATAGTTGGTGTATGAGTGAAGTAGTACTGACAGCGGGAACACTACGAGGGTAATGAATAGAAGCAGAGATAAGAAGCTTGCGTTGGCCATCAATGATGAGTGAGCGACCGTCGTAGCTGACGTTACTACCGACAGCACCATATAACAAAGTTGAAACCAAACACAAAATGAAACACAAGTTCATGTTTCAAGTGTGAATGTGATTTGGTGTGATTTTGAGTGTTTTAATAGCAGCAACAAACTGGTTAGCACTTCAGTTAAGTGAGCACGTGTGTGTTACTCTTTTTCTTGGTCACAGTAACCGGTTCGGACACAGATAATATTGCCAGCTCTTTTTTTTTTTCTTTACCTTTCTATTTAGTTTGCATTTTTTTATAATAAATCCATTAAAATATTGGGGTAATAGTTATTTTGGTTTCACAATAATCATTCATAATTTATCAAAATTTTAAAATAATCTTTTATGTTAAAATAATTTGTTAATATTATCATATTAGTCTTTTATTGTCATACCAATTATATTACTAGAAAAAGAGTCTTCCTTCTCAACCACAACTTTGTTTTTTTCAATCACCAAGACTCGGATCAGTAACTTTACACATAGTTAGAACCATTGGGTATAAAAAAACTACTGAACAATCACAAACATATCTACATATCTCCAAAAAGATAATTAAAGGTTTTCTATACTTTATTGTTTTCGAGAAAAGAAATCGTAGAGAACCTTCAATCCAATTTTGACTTGTGTCCGCAGAAGATAGTATGGGGCAAGACCAGTGTGTGCATAATTAATTTATCATGGATCCAACATATCTCTGTTCTTCAACAACCTGACCAATGTTTGCGCAACTCATACTGCCCCACGTTCATATGTTTTTATCTCTAATGGAATTTACTAATAAATTTCATTTATATGGATCGTCTGGGTAAAACATTTTACACGTATGCTTTGATTTTTCAATATGAACGAGGTATCTCCACGCGTAATTAGATAGACCGATCTCTCAAGAGATTTCATTTTAATAAATTTCATTACAAAGAATAAATCTAAATCCTTCTTTGAAAATATATAACGTAATAGATGATAAAACTCTTCATCTAGATATTTGCATGAACATATTTATAATTGATCTCAAAATATTATTGAATTTGCTTGCGATGTACTTTGAAAGAGATTTCTTACAATCTCATAAAAATTACATATTCCTTTAAATTTACAATTTCCAATTCTAATTAGAAGAGAACAAGGGAGGTCAAATGAGATTCTTTTGCCCAATAATAAACAACCATATCTTGTCAGGTAGGTAGATCTAAACAGTATTTGGATTGCAAAGAATCAATCCGGATCTGCATAGCATAGGTTTCAATATAATTTGTATTTGTTTTCAATTAACAATCAATATATTCTAAAGAAACATATTCTGCATGTATGATTTACGTATATGAGTTTTATTTTCTCTCCATAGGAGTATTAAGTATAGGTAGGAAATGGCAATTTAGAAAAGTTATCTTGTAAATCTGTGATTGAAACGGTGTTCAAGGAGATATCGAGAGGGTTCCCACCACCTTCATCCAATAATACCAAACTGTTTTCACTATCTTTAAGGAAAGACCGAGGAACATGATACCTGTAGCAACATAACACATAGCATTAATTAGTATCTAAAAGTAGTGGTTATAGTTCAAGTGTCCTTGTCATAATTTGTTACTCCTTTTTTTCCATGTTAAGTTATAATATGAGGTAACATATATATGATAAGTGGTAACTCACAATGATTGTGAAGGATTGCCTTTGGAATCAAGAAACAAAATCCAATAGCGACCAATGCTTTGTCCATTTACCCAAGCTTCACCTTTTGCCATTGAGCTAAGGTCTAAGGCAATAGGATCATCTCCCTTGGGTGTGTCAAATGTAGTCTGCCAATTCAAATTCTCATTGTCACACTTCCATATAATAATAAAGTATATTATGTAACAAAAATATAAATTAGAGCTTCTTTTCAATCTTCCTTTAATTACTAAAACTTCTAATATGCTAACTATTGTACAGAAAAATGATAATAGTGATATTAATATCACAACCACTACTTCCTGTGTTATTTTACCTTGTACCAAGTGAGAGTAACTTCATCAATCGTGATATTCCCCAATTGAGTCCATTTAATGTCTGTGCTATTTTGTTCTGTATATACTTCTAATTGCTCTCCAAGTAATCCAACCTATAGTACACAAGATTGATGAAAATGTTGGACACACATATAAGGGTGACAATGTAAAATTTATTAGATAAACAAAATTTGACTATTGACAGTATATAACACATGATCAAAATAATAGGTAACCTGATATCCCCATGTAGAACTGTTCAAATTAAGAGACTCTTGTTCACTGCACTGAAGTTCCACATTGTTTAAACCAGCAAATCTTTTTTCAAGAAATGCCCCTGAATCCTATAAACCAACATAAAATATCTCAGACTTAAATATTACAAAGTAAAAAAAAAAGTATTATAACACTAGAAATCCTTAAAAAAAACATACCGGAAGTCCAACCATACTGCTGAGAATAGAAATATTGTTTGTTCCTTCGTTTAATGTAATTGGGAGCTCTAATGTAAATGACTTCACATCATGATTTCCATGTTCCCCTCCTAGTAGATATAATTAGCATAAAGTAATGATCAGTTAACCACTTAGGTAACTTCTTTAGAAGCTTCAAATTTTGGATGTGTGTGTACCAATGTATGTATTGTTCACAAAAGCATAGGCAACATGAGCAGCAGATTGAACACGGAGTATTGGATCGTTGCAAGATAAATTATTTTCAAGCCTGTTCATAAAATTAATCACTTCAGAAAATACTCAAAAGAACTAAGACAGATCATATAGTAAGCAATGGCATATTACATATATATTTGATAGATTTATTGTTAGAACTTAAAACAGATCATGACTAACCTAAGAGTATACCAAAGGTAATCAGATTTGTCTTTGGTTGTATTCATTTGCTCAAGTAATGAGTCTGATCTTAGTGAAGTGTCATCAAAGTTTGGAATGATATCTTGGAATTGTTTCCAATCATCAACTGAGCTGAAGTTTTGTCTTGAAGTTATGATCCTTCTGTTGCTCGTTGTATTTAACTGTATAATGTATACATATATTTAAATTATATGATTAAAAGGACTAAAATGGAACAGAAAATCACAAGATTAATTAATTTGTTACACGTATAATTAATTCTGACAAAGTTATAACTTACATGTGCGGTATTGAAAGCCACATTTTGACAATCTGGTAAGATACTTATAGACTTTGGGAGCAATTTGTATGAACTATTGTTGAATTGGACACTAACAGTGTTCCCTTTATCATTGTTTATAAGAAATGCAACACATTCTCCTTTTTCTTCTTCAAAAACATAACCCTGATCAAAATGAAAAGGAGAAAAAAAACCTATGAATATTTGAATTGCAGTAAGTGAAAATAAACATGTTGGAGAAAAAATATTAAGAGCACTCACCTCTTGAAGTTCACCTAAAGAAAAGTTTCTCTGCACTCCTTGTAATAAAGTGGTGGAACAAGACTTGATTGCAGCATGCAACTCCTTGAGATGTCCCCACTTAGGTTGCCTGAATAAACCTAACAATAATATTTGCAAAATTAACACTTTATATGTAGTGAGGTAGGAAAAAGGTAGGAAAATAACTAGGATTATACACTTGTCATTCAAAAATGAATAAAATAAAATTGATGTTATACACTTACCATATTCATCAAGTGGTGCTTGATCATAATAGCCTGTTATAGTGTAAGCAGAGCTTGTTCTCCCAAAGTTAGTTCCACCATGATACTAAGTTGCAAACAATGTTAATTAGCGTTTATATTATAGTGTAAGATTGAATGTGATAGTTGAAAATGGTTTTCCTAGGATGACACCAAATTTCTTGATGAAATCTTGACTAGAACTTAATTGGTACTATATATGATTAATGCAAATAAAATAAGCTTAAATGAAGAATAATACCATATAGTAGTTGACAAAGCTTCCATTTCTCGCAACAAAAAGAGTGACATGAAATGCAATGTCTTCAGCAGAGCGTATATATGGCAATCCACCATATACTTGATAGCTTCAACCAGAAAGAAGAAGAAAAAAAAGTAGTTAATTATGTTGAATATAAACGTTTTTTTTCCTCAATAAATATAAGGTTTAATTCATGAACTTACAAAGATGTCCAGTTCTCTGTCCACATGGCAGGCTTATTGGGGGAGTTTGGTCCAGTAAAAGTTTCTCCACATCTCATGCCGTTGCATGTATTGATCTGCATTCATAGAAAAGAATCATACACAGAATTTATGGTTTTTTCTCAAGATTGTAGTACCCGTATTTTTTATTTTTTTTTAGAGGAGATAGCTTATAGCTTTTCATTAGAAATTAAAGATCCAATACAAGAAGGTGCAATATTAAAAGTTTGGAAATTAGCTAGGAGTATGGCCTTTCTTGCAAGAGTATGAGCGACCATAGTATATTTTTTATTGTATTTACTTTAATTTTAAAATTTATTTAGTACGGTCCATTATTTTATTTCTTAGTATTAAAATTCATTTGCACCTTATTGAAAATATATGATACATGTTTTTGACAACAGGTTTGTTATGTCACAAGTTAGCAGGATAATTGCTTTAGATGAAAATTCACGAGAGTTATGTCACAATGTTTGTTAAAATTGCTGCATGCCCAAAGTTGGATTCAAACTTTGGTTAAGCTATAAAAGACTAGTGTTATCTCATCTAAGTGTTTTTGGTACATAAAAAGAATATGAGAGAATGACATAATAAAATCATTAAATCTAAAATTTAAATTTATAAACAAGTGGAATGAGTGGAACTGACCACTGGATCAGGAGCATCGGGTTGCTTGCACATAACCCATGGTACACCTGTATTAAGACCCACCGCCATTTTTGCAGCCCATTCAACATACTGCGATCCTGCGGTTCCAAATGCCCTTTGGATGTTTCCATATTCATTCTCAATCTATATATACATACATACATAATCACCCACTCAATGGTGGGAGAAAAATAAATTGGTCAAATTAAACTAATAACTGCTTGACTTTAAGTCATTATAACATTAACAGGAATCATATATACCTGTGACAGTATAATTGGACCTCCTTGCGAAGCATATAAACCCTCTTCTTTCATCATGTTCACGATTTTTGTCGTAAAATTTTGCATGTAAAACTAAATTAAAGAGGCATATAAATAGACATGTTAGTATTAGTGAAACACAACAAATAAGTGTGGCCAAAAGAGCATGTTAGCTAAATGTACCTTGAATGGCTCATTGTCCGTTCGGTAGACAATGCCAGGGACATCATGTAGCCAAAATGGGAATCCCCTTCAAGTTTAGCAGTTAGCAATTTTGGCTTAGTAATTGGGAATAAATAAATAAAATTTAGTACATTTTTATGTAAGTTAGTGAAAGTACCCGTAATTCCATTCACTCTCGATGAAAGGTCCAATCCTGAGGGAAACATACAATCCTTGAGCATGGATTTCCTTTATGAATCCCACCAAGTCATTTCTGCCGCTGAAATCATACTGTGGTATGTATGTATTAGTGTATTACCCTTTTTTTTTTTTTTTGTGTGGGAAGGATATCAGTATATTACTATTTACCCCGTAATTAATACTTCACATACGTACATGACATCAATAGTGCGTATATTAGTATTATTATTGTTTTTTTCTATATTACATTTAAAGAATGGTGGGTAATTTACCCATCAATCAATGAAAAATGGTCTTTGTTAATGGGGTTAATGATAGTTTATGGGTGCCACTTAAAAATATACTTATGTGACTAATGTTTATCGGTTGAGTAAAATATCCACTATTTTTTTCATGGGTAACCTAGGTGTCACCTATTACATGAAAAAATTGTGAAATTGTATTTTGTACGTTACAAAGTTTCCATCTCTGTTTAATATTGACTAATTCGGTTGAGAAACACGTGACACATAAGTTAAATTATTTTCTATCAATACAACTTTCTTCTTGCACAAGAGTAAGAAATCGTACATCTAACCACTTGCTTCACTTGAACCATTTCATTCATTATTATTAGTAATGTATAGAATTGTTTTAAACTCATATTATCGGAGTATATGATAAAAACAAGGTTGGAGTAACCGAAGAAGAGATGTATAAAATAGGTACCTTGCCGGGTTGGGGTTCATGTAGATTCCAAAACACATAAGTTTGAATAACATCCAATCCTCCTTGTTTTGCTTTCGCTATCAAATCTGGCCACATCTGCGTTACGTTTCAAATTTTTAAGCAATTGATACTTATGTGTAACCGTAAAGTCTGTTCGTGACAAAATTACTGATGGCTGCTTACTTACTTCCAATTCCAAATGTACCTTTTATTAGGCCTCAATTATTTATAGTTGGTTCAATATTATTTATATTCTTTCTTATATTAATAAAATCCAAACTTATACCGATAATATTAGGAAGAGGCCACAACATATATAAAAAATGTATCTCGTGATCTCAATGAAACTGGACTGTAGCCAATCCAAAAAGTTTGAGGAAGAACATTAATTCTCTATCATACAATCATTCATACCCGTGATGCAAAAGTGAGATATTGCAGCTGTATACAGTAGATATATATGTGGCTCAAAAGGGGATTGTATACTAGCTACAAGACAATCCGTTTAATTAGTTGAACAGAAAGGAAGAAACTTTTATAATTAAATAATTAACAATAAATAACACAGTCAGCTGGCATTAATTGATTAGTAATATGCATTGTTGGCAGAGAAACAAGGAGGGCAATGAAAGCATACAGTCATAAAAATCAAAATTTGGAATCAAATTTAAAGATATTTAACCTTTCACTAATTTTTTTTTAGTTGCTAATTTACTTTTTTCTTATCTTTCTTTGTTTCATAAAACTTGAACATATTCTAATACCTATATAAAAAAAAAGAAGCAGTGCATTGGTAGAACCTTACCTACCGGGAAACACAGAAAGTATGAGCTTTTGTTTCAAAATTGGACTTTACATAATATAAACATATGCATAGCTATACTTTCTGTGTGTTCTAACGACGAAGATGCTAACTACTGAGAGATGCAATGATAGGAAACTAGGTACATTGCAGAAAAACATGATTATATTTATATATAGTTTTGATTACCTGAGGGGTGCTACGGGGGTAATGAATAGAACCAGACAAAAGAATATTTCTTTGGCCATTGATGATAAGAGATCTTCCATCATATGTTACCTCTTCTGCACCTTTAACTCCAAAACTTAATTCCATTATTGTTACCAGCATCATCACCAAAGACACCCATTTTTCCATCTCCACTGATTTAATTTATCACACCTCTTTAGTTATCTTTATAATACTAGTCCTATGTGACACTCCAAATTAAGCTATATGTATATAAGTAACAAAGCTAGTTAGAGAGGGAAAGAGATGGGAGAGTCATAATTGAAGTGGGTGATGAGAATATTTTGGGGTGGGACTAGTTTTTCTTTACATTGTATGTGCCACCAAATTACGGTGTCTTATTCACCGATTACACTTTGCCAACAAGAGAACCCAACCCACACACACGAGGAACAGTTGCAACAAAATCCTTATAAGAAAGAAACACTAGTATCATATATAAATATATATTTTTGAGGGTTATATAATATTATAGTATAGTATAATAGTTATGAAAAATAAAACGTAAACAATAGTAATAACTTTAAATAAAATAAATACAGTCAAGCTTCTTCAAAAAAGATAGTCAAGAGAAACTCAATTATAACTTTAGAAAGTACGCTCAGGTGGTTTGAGTACTACTTGTACTTTATTTTTATAGATGGATATCTTTTTGAATAAATGAATTGTTTTTGCTGTTTAAAAAAATAAATACAAAGTAGTGATAACTTTAAATAAAATGAATATTTATATTCCATAAGAAACATATTATCAATAAAAAAAATAAAGGCTTAAATATTTGGTGAATCTTCTGTCCAATTGTCGCGTTATTTTTCGGAGATCAAAGCTATTTAGTTAGCTTTGACTCACTAATTTTATTTCACGATTGAACTTTTTATTTTTTAAAGAAAATGGAAAAAAGTTCAAATTACCACATTTTAAAGATTTAGGGTTCCCGGGTTAGTTCCGTTTAGGGAAGGTGTTAGCACCCTAAACGTTCGTAGTACACTACGAGAACCTCTTGATTTTATTTAATTTCTTGGCTATAACTTGCTTACTTTTTGAAAATGGAATTAAATGGTGATTAAAAGAAAAAGAGCATTTTTATTTACATTTTTTATTGATTTGGAAGGACATGATCATTTGCCTACGTACCCGTGAGGGATCAAAACCTCGTAGTTCGGGGTAAAAATTATCGTTTGATTGGTCTTGAGTTTTTTATTAATTTTGAAAAAAAGTTAAAATAAAAAGCCAAGTGGCAAAATAGAATTGAGTTGTATTTTTTAATATTAAAAAAAATGACTCAAAGTATAATTAAATTGATTGAAATTTGATTAAGAAAGAAAATAAAAAATGAGAATCACTTGATTGAAAATCAAGGTTTATTATGAAAATGATTTTTGTGAATTTTGGACTATTTGAAATGTTTTTGTTCTTTTTGATTAACAATTAAAACATAAAAATAAAACTAACGTGACGAGAAAATAAAAGCGCAAGGAATTTCCGTAGTGGCGTTGGATCACCATGAAAACCCTTTTCTAACCAATTTTTTTTTTGCATTTTTTAAATACGTAAAAGCAGAATAAATAAATAAAATAAAAGGACACATGCATGATTTTTTTCATTTATAGTTACATTGGTCCTAAATACATTCTAATTGCGAATAAATAAATGACAAAATTTAAAATGCTAAATAGAAATAAAATGAAATGCAAAAATGCTAAAAAGAAATAAAATGCAAGGAAATAAAAGAAAGGGACAACCGAATGGATAAAATTACTGAGGGGACAAAATTCCGAAGGACTTTTCCGAAGGGACAGAAAAAGAGGGAGAAGAAAAAAATAGCTCGTCAACACAAGCTAAATGAGGGAAAAGAGAGAAAGGTTCTTTGACAACTCAATAGAACTTTTGGTGTGAGTATAAGTGAGGAATGAGAGCTATATTTATAGGTGAAGAGGCTGATGAAAATGGAAAACTGATTTAATGAATTTTGATGGTGATTTGAATGGTGTTTAATGGTGAATTTTGAAAGAGGAATGTGAAAGTTGACACTTGACTTGAAAAATTTTGGACCTTGGACATTTTATTTTTGGACCTATTCTGAGTAATAAATAAAAAGAAAATAACCTAAAAAAACAAAATAAAATAAAAGATGGAAATAAAATAAAAATAAAAATAAAATAAATAAAAAACTGGGCCCGAAAACAAACAACAAATGAGGTATTTTAATATCTCTCTGCCGAAATTTTCCCTGAAAAGGACAGAGAATATTTCAGGCCACAAGACATGTAAAAGTGAGATCTTAGATCAAAAATTGGGGTATGACAACAATAAAGTAACTAAAGTCTCTAACCTGCCATAAAATCCAGTGGATGACCATATATAAAGAGTAAGAAAGAAAAGCAAAAACAACCATACAGAATCGAAGAGTATTACTCAATAGTTGTTTCGAGAAATTGATGATGACCAAAACCAAAAATTTATAATACATAGCCGTAGAAAGAGGAAAAAATAGTAGTTCAAGGTTGGTGTTACAAAATTATTGGGGTAATATTCACTTTAATCTCAATGTGTAATGAGTAGTCACAATAATTCTTCTATGTATCAAAATTTTAAAATAGTTTCTGATTGTACAATAATTTAGTCAAAATAATCTTTGATAAAATATCCATTTTGATACAAAATGAATCAAAGATGTGTATCCATTTAAGCAACAATTATACCTTCTCCTCGTTATATTTTAGTGAACTATCCATTTTGCCCTCCTATATAAATCAAAACCCTTTATCTTCTGTTTTTTTTTTAAGTATTATGGTACACAACAGCAAGAGAGAGTAAGTTTAAAAAGAGAAATGATATTTTTATAAGTATTTGTTGACAATTTTTAGAATAACCTTATTTTTTCTCTATTTTTATTGGACAAAATTAATAAAGAAAGAAAGAGAAATGAAGAGATAAAGTAAGAACACCATGAAAGTATGAGAAAGTTGTTCCAAAATATTTATATAAATATTATTTTTCGTTTAAAAAATACAAATCAAAAAAGTTTTTCGTTACACAAGTATTTTGGAAAAACTAATTTTTTCTGTATATTATTGTTTTTCAGAAATTATAAATAAATAGTTCCAGTTTCCTATAGTTCAACAATTCAACTTCATTTCTTTTAAAAAAATTAAGGGTTAAATATATTTTTGATCTATATAAAATTTTTAAATTTCAAGTTTTAGTCTCTATAAAAAAATTTCATCAATTGTTGGTCCATACAAAATTTTCTACCTCCACTTATGGTCCTTGTTTTTAAATCAAATCATGTGTATACTTCACATTTTTGAATGAACTTTTATCAAAATATTTATAATAATCTCTTCTAAAAAATAATTAACAAGGTATGAATTCAATATGAACTTTAAAGCGCTAAAAAGTTAAAAATTCATATTTAATTCATCACTTGTTAAAAAAAAATTAAACTTTTGCAAGAGAAATTTCTATAACATACTAAACACGACTACAAAAAAATAATACAAAATTTCGAAGGATACATATGATTTTACTTAGATGCAAGGACCAAAAGTTGTGACGGACAAATTTTAGGGATAAAAAATTGATAAATTTTTTTATAGGGAGTAAATCATGAAATTTCTAAATTTTATAGGGACCAGAAACATATTTAACCCAAAAAAACAATTCAACTTTGTAGTTTACCAGGAACTTCAAATGAAAATTTCTTTTTAATAAACAAAATTTTAAAAAAAGTGATACAATCTAAAACATTACAAAAATACAAATAGTTTATCCCTATGAGTTTAAGTCAGTTGGTAGGGATATTGCATATTATATGCAGGGGTCTGAGTTCGAACCCTGAACACCCACTTTTTCACATTTAAAATGTGTGAGCTCTAACCAATAAGATACTTGACCAAAAAATAATACAACTAGATTGCCCTCTCAACCATTTTTCGGAAGAGAAATGATATTTGTACAACCATTTTATGACAACTTTTTGACAATTTTTTCTCTCATACTCACATTATACTTTTATTCTCTCTCTTCATTTTTCTCTCTCTATTGTTTTGAACCAATAGAAAGAGAGAAAATGAAAGTTGTCACATATAGTTGTATATTTATCACAACTCTTTTCAGAAAACTTAAAAAAATATATAATCCTGAAAACTTAATTTAATTTTTCGAATATTTTATTCAAACTAGAAAGGTGCAATTGAAGTTTTTCAAAAAGTTTTCAAACTGAAAAACTTTTTATACACCAGAAAATTATATGGGGTGGACTCATGTTGGAAAGATTGAGAGTGAGAGTAAAACCAAATGTTTAAAATGTTACTATATATATGGAAAAAGAGGTAAAATTGATATTTTAGTGATTTGTGAAAGTGAAGGTAAAGGTGTAGAGAGTAAATTTTTCTTTATGATGACTATAAATTCAAGGGCCAAGCCAAATGTTATGGAGCCCATGTTAAATTTGGGTTATGGGCCACTTTGGACATGTTTGATCCGCCACACAGGATGAAAATTGCTGTTCACACATAGTATATGGCTAAAAAAACACCAGCAAAATACCGAAATACCCCTCGGCCGTTAACTGCCGCGGAAGTTAACCGGAGGTAGTTAACTACTGCGGAACTTCGGCAGTTAACTTCCGCGAAGCTTCAAACCTGAAAATGGCAAATACAAACCATATGATCTCCATTAAACTTTATGTGTTAATTCAATGTCATTTATATATGTTATGTTTGAGAACTTTAGACCTTACTTAAGTGTGTTATCGTGAATTCAATTATACGATTGCTATTTATTTTGCGATTTGCTTCATGAACAAGATTTCAGATCCAAGACGTGCTTATTCACAAATAAGTATGAGGATTCATGTCAGAATAACTGGATCTTTATTCCAAATTAATTATACTGTTATTTCATAAGTAACTTAATCTCTTTTTTTAATCATTTTTGCCATTTTCTGCTTGTGATATTCTTTACTGGTACTGCATTTAATTTAATTTAATCAATTGTGTCGTTTTTGTTTAATTGAAAACTTAGGATTTGAATTATATGTAGCCATGTATCATGCGGTCGTTGATCTTGGTGGTTTGATGGAGATCAGATGGTTTGTATTCGTCATTTTCAGGTTTGAAGTTTCGCGGCAATTAACTATCGAGAGATATTTCGATATTTTACCGGTGTTTTTTAGTCATATACCATGTGTGAACAACAATTTTCACACAAGATTCACCAGGGACTGTTCACTAGAGACGGTTTTTTAAAAAGATGAAGTCAATGTTGGCAGCTTGTAGGGCAGATGAAGAACCTTCCTAGAAAGTGACACATTCAATATGTTCATTTCACTTAGACCTGCTCGGTTCCTAGTCGCTGCATACAGGGTAGATTCACTGCTGACATAGATGTTATATAACTCGTTTTATTTTATTTTAAATGTTTACTTAGTATCTACTTTTCTTCTCAATCTGTTAGCTTATAATTATACCACTTTACAAGACAGGCTAAATTAAAATAACATTCTTGATGCCCAAGTAAGACCTATTGTATCGAAGTTTTTATTTTTATTTGTGAATATTGCATTTGATTATACATAAATAAGCTGAAATAAACAGAGCAATATAAAAAGGGCAATCATCATCAATCCATGTCCGAGTTTAAGAAATCAAAAACAGATCTAACTAAATTATGAGCAAAATCATTAACAAAACATTTAATTCACTTAGCTTGGTCTGAAGGTATTTGTTTGGGATCTAGAAGTGTGCTCTTCCTTGAGATCTCAAGAGAAATCTTTAGATATTGCATCCTTCCTCGTTTGACATTAAGAATTCATTTTAAAGATAACACATTTGAATAATTCTTCATTTAACATTAAGAAAAATCATTCTAAAGATAACACGCCCGAATTTAGAGTCAACAAATTATAAATTCTTAATCTCATTTTCCTACTGCTTCGTCTTCTCGACCTTCTCATCCCAATTCATTTTTTAAAGTTAACGTTGATGATGTTGAACCTTCAAACAATAAATGAGAAATTAGAACAATTATTTGTGATTCAAATAATTTGGTGATGGTCGTGGCCATCTAATCTTTTGAGACTCTTCTTGATTCTAATATTGCACAGACCGTGAGTTTGAAGACCACACCATCAAGACAAATCATTTTACAAATAGCATGGAGTTTGATTTTATAAATAATTGTCCTGTTTTTTTTTTTTGAAGAAAAATAATTGTCCTGTTTTAAAACAAGTGTTGACAAAAATTGTTCAAAAAATAATAACTTTTAATTTTCAATCTAATTTTATTTTTATTTTTTTTCAATTATACTAATAATTAATATCACATGCATTATGCTAGAGCCAATATCTTTTCACCAACACTTTTTTTAGACTAAGAAGTACACCAATACTTGAAACCACCAAAATTTTACTACTACCCTAATACATAC
>Ga0315913_1001140_pt1 | contig 28014 bp, 15 predicted proteins | sample MpolsnodulesMG_FD_207736 | JGI IMG/M metagenome (GOLD analysis project Ga0315913, IMG submission 207736) | Medicago polymorpha root nodule microbial communities from Los Angeles, California, United States - small nodules | ecosystem: Host-associated > Plants > Roots > Nodule | place: USA...
GATGAAGAAAAGATGAAGATTCAATGCCTAGATCCATGATGTCTCAACAAATCTTGGGTTGAATCTACTCCTAACTACCTTGCTTTGTGTTTCTCTCTAGAAAATGCCCTATTCTCTCTCTAAACACCAGAAAATGTCTTAGAAAATGTAATGTTCATCAGAGAGAGAAGGAAAAACTATTTAAATGGGCTGTGTTTGAACAACTCGCTTATGGCCAAATAAACTCACCTTAAGCGAGTTACGCGAAATCTGCTTCTGCACCAATTGTTGTGCTCCACGTGCCCTTTATCCTGTTGAATCTTCTGATTTCGCCAAGAACACACTTATGGCGTGTAGCTTCTGGAGAAATCTTTGCACAAGAGAAATACTCGCTTATGGCGAGTTTCACGAGTTCTGGATGGCTTGAAACATGCTTTGAACACGCTTATGGCATGTACCCTCTGGAGTTTTACTTTCCTGTGGCCAAAAACTCGCCTATGGTGAGTTGAACTTTTGTCCTTTGGCTTTTTTTTTTTGTCATTGCTAGTATTTTCCTGCACAAAAGGGTAAAGTAAGGCATACAAAGCATAAATGGCCTAAATGCACATAATTGAAGGTTTCCCATAGATAACTACTAAAATAAGTCATCAAAATGCCTAAACTAGCATATGAATTTAATCACTTTTGAGCACTTATCAGGTGTATCTCATCCAATCGAATGGGCTTGTTGTGACGGATTTTCATAGCAATGAAGCATGCACAAGGTAGGCCATACGACATCCATTCAACACAACCACAAGTTTTCTTCTCGATGCACAAGGTTTTCCTAGCACGCTCTTCTTCCACAAAAATAAAGGTCATGGCTTGTCTAGACATGTGACCCCCCGACCCAGAGTACAAAGTGACATTTTTATATCTATTTTCCAAGACCGTAAAGCTCCTACCAAACGATGATTGTATCTCCCCAAATTGGTTTGCCAACATCCCATCTATTTTTTCCCAACAAGTACCCAAATCACCCTTGGAGGTGGAAAAATAATCCTTCACCACACCATGAGCTCGTTCAACTCTATTCGTGGTCCTTCACCCAAGATGTAACACAAGGTCCGTCCATGCCCTCACTAGTTTGTCCTTAAAAGGCTTCAAAATGGTAGTTTCAACATAGTGAAGAAACTTTGGATAATCCTTACAAGCATCTTGGAATTCCAATAGATTACCCGCATATAACTCTTGAGTAGGAGATTCAACCAATTTTTCTCATGCATCAAATATGGTATCAACTAACTTATTATGCTTCTCCTCATCGACAATCTTCTTTTACAATCGATGATGATTCTTGATCTAACATTTTTGCCAACATGGAAATAACAAAGTATTGCACTACTATCGGGGAGAACATTTGCTACGGCATTCATCATACCCGTGTCCCTGTCGGTCACTACCACCTTAGGCATATCACTATTTGGTCCAAGAAGATTAAGCAACATTTGCAAAGCCCAAGTAAAGTTATCCTCCTTCTCCGACGTCATAAATGCAAAACCAACCGAATATGTCAAATAGGTTGAGGTGACTCCAACTATTTCAAACAATGGCATCATATACAAGTTGGTTTTGTACGTGGAATCCATTATCAAAACAGTTGGAAAATTGTTAAACAACTTTACTTGGATGAGTCCAAAATATGTCTTGAACAGTTTGACTTTCCTTCTTTTCTCTTACGTAATAAACATATCCATTCTCTTCCAACTTTGAGATTAGAAATTGCATCTCCGTCAAGTCACCCCTTTTTGCCTTTTTGAATTTATGACGTTCATTGTAGATTTGTCAAAATATTTTTTTGTTTCACCGAAGAATCGGTCAAGTCATGTACAATCTTCTTGTCGTCCTCCATTAATCTTCCGGCAAGAAGGTGCCCTACTACATACGACACCATCTCATGGTTGTGAACACCATTAAGAATAGCCAATTTCCAAGCATTGTCTTCCCTGACGACATATCCACGCACCTTGAACAAACACCCACATTTTCTTGATCCCGTTGCTTCATGCTTCACTTTTCTCTTCGGTACTTTGTGCTCGCCACTCCGTTCACAAACCAACTCCAACATAGCATTTCTACCTTCACAAGATCTTCTAATGATAACCGTAAATCCAGCCCTATTTGCTTGTCGACGGACTCAACCGAGCAATTCGTCTTTATCTTTCCATGTGTCTCGGGTCGAAAAGAAATGAGCCGTGTCCACTTCGTTGTCACAAAGTTTCCACACATCGGAATTGACGCTTGAAGCCTCAACTTTAACGGAAGCTTCAACCTTCAGGGAAGCTTCGACCTTAATGGGAGCTTCAACCTTAATGGAATCGACAACTCTAGATTTTCGATCACCCGCATTCTCAACCTTATCTATAAATAAACAACATATAATTACTAAACTAATTAATAAACATGCATCTAATATCATATAATAACATAAACAAACAAAAAAAAACAAAAGAAAAAAAATTTGGAAATTTTTTTTTTAGGCAGTAGCACTGCCATTTGAGAAATTTGGAAAAATTCTAAGTGTCTAGCGGCAGTTAACAGCCGCTGACTCCAAGCGGTAGTTAACAGCCGCTAGAGTTCGTGACAGACCAAAAAAAAACTTCAAAACCCAATCGAATGCAAACATGTTAAAACTTGGAATACCTGTTTTTTTTATGCATATTGTGTGTAGAAACGTCCTAGCAATCGATCAGCAATGATTTGGAACCAAGATTTTGACAAAGGATTTTTGAAATGGAGATTTTTTGAGGTATGATAATGGTGAGGTGAGGTGATGAATGAATATGACCTAGGAGTTTTCTGGTTTTGGGGGAAAAAAGCAACGATAGTTAACTACCGCTGGCATCAGCGGCTGTTAACTGTCGGTGGTTTTTCCAACGGTAGTTAACTACAGCTAGGGGCCCTAACATAAATTACTTGTGTCAATGTGAAGTTTTTTATGTCAAAAATGCAATCTTCTTTAATTATGGGTCAAATTTAAATAACCGTTGACATATTTTTACCTATACTAATTTTTTTATTTTTTGTAGTTATACCTATACTAAAATATAAAATGGGATATTACACAGTTATAAGACATGTGAATACGTAGTTGTATATATTAAAATTTATCATTTTAACCTATATGTATATGTTTGGTAAGAATAATAGTAAAAAAACAAATACTAATCGTTTTCCTCAAATTATTTTTTATTATAAGTCATACCCACCGACTTATGAGCACTGTATATATGTCACTACTCAGAGTTTTAAAAATAGAAGTCAACTCAGTTGATGTTTTAGTCTTTCTTTTTCTTTTGAAAAAAATGAAACAGTCAATGAATGGCTTGCAGCTGTTTTTTTTTTCTTTTTCGCCTAAACATGAATACGCGTTTTTATCTTTCTAAAAAAAATTGGAGAGAGCGACATGTTTCCAAACTGATTCCATGTGGCTTTTTTTTTGTTTTTTCAAATACCTCCCTCCCTGGATCCTTTAAGTTTTATGTTTGTTTTAGATAGATTTTTAAGTTTCTAAGGTTTCAGATATGTCTTTCAAGTTTCGAGTTTGTTTCGGATAGGTCATTTAAGTTTATAAGGTTTCAGATAAGTCCTTTAAGTTTTGAGTTTGTTTCAGATTTGTCATTTCTATCAATCTCCGTTAAGCCAAAGTTGATCTGGTTAGGGAAAAAATTGATGCCAAGTGTCAGAGAGAACCACCTCACCCACTTAACGGACATATCAGCTTTGACTTAACGGACAGAACAACTTTGACTCAACGGAGATTGACAGAAAGGACCTATCCGAATCAAACTCGAAACTTAAAGGACCTATCTGAAACCTTAGAACTTAAAGGACCTATATGAAACAAACGTGAAACTTAAAGGACCCAGGGAGGTATTTGATCTTTTTTTAAAGTAAAATAGTTTGGTCGTTAAATATTCCTATTATAATTCTTAAAAAAAAAAAAATCATGCCAATAAATGTGAAGTCTTGGATCAAATCCCTATCACATATATACTTCATCCGTTTCAAAATGAATGTCGTTTAAGGTTTTCACGCACATATTAAGAAATACATTAATTAAAAAAAAGAGCGATATTATTTTACCAAATTATCCTAATCAATTATAAATTTATTTTTTATTAAACAAAATAATACTTTGAAAGTAATGTATATAATATTAATTGAAGGACACAATGTCTCTGTAATCTTAACTCTGTTGGCAGAGACAATGCATAATATATATAAGGTTCGTGGTTCAAACCCCGCCACCAGGAAAAAAAATATAATGGGTACAATTGAAAAAAAGAAGTTATTAATGGGTACAATTGAAAAGAAAAAGTTTTTATTGCATTGAAAATTGAAAGTGACATTCATTTTAAAATAATTTTTTTTGTTAAAACGATACTTATTTTAAAACAGAAGGAGTATGATACAATGTTTTTATCAATTGAGGTTAAGCTCACAAATACCAACAGAGATACCATGTTATTATACCAATTAGAATAATTACAACCATAGTCTTTATTTATTTTAACAATACACTACCATCATCAGTGGCGGAGCCACGGTCATCTCAGGGATGCAGGTGCATCCCTCACATAGATTATGTCACCCTTGTATAGTTCAATAATTATATTTTTTAATCTCGAAATATACTGAGTAACAAATAAGTTCAATATCCCATATTGACTTAATTTGACATGGTCATGCAATTTTACAATCATATTCATCAAGAGGTCTAACGATATTTCTCATGTTATGTAGGAGAGGCAAATCTCATATAGGACACTCATGTCCCTTAACATGATTCGTCAACTGCCCATTAACTAGCTTTATAGTTATCATGTTACATATAACGTTTGAATGACAATTAAACACTTGACTCCACATCTAAGGATCATTGTGGTTTCAGGTCTAGGAGTGGTATACATGATTATCACTACGATAATATCTTATGACATCTTCATAACATACTAAGTAGTATTCTCATTGTGGTCAATTTAGTATAAATATTACTCATAATATTTACACATATGCATAGCCTTAATATCTCATATCTATGACATGTGAGACGTTATCATCAATCTACATACATAATAGTCTCTACTGTTTATTACTATCCCAATTTATATTAAAACTTGACTACAAATATTTTAAGAACAATGTACTTTATGTTTATTTAGTCTCATGATTAAGTCTCACTTAATGTTCCATTACTTGAACGATATACTATAAGTACTTTATTAATATTATATCAAATTTAATAAAGAATACCTCATTTTATTTGATAATAAAAGTCATGATACATAAAACAATTTTAACAAAAAACTATTAGCCTCTAGGATTTACACCAACAATATGGCTGAGTCTGGGTAGTTAGTTTGATGAATTTGGGACGAGTTGTAGGTGATGGGGCCAATAAGTTGGGGGGGAGGGGGGGCTTTGGTTGTGCATCTTCTCTTTAAATTTGTTGCGGTTATCGGATCATCTCATTCAACTTGATCATTTGGGAGGTTTTCCTAAACCTTTACAGTTTTCTGTACTTTTGTTTTGATTATTGGGCATTTGAGTAATTTGAAAAGAACCGAAGAGTCGTATTTTTCAACATAAGGAGAAATCATTGCAGCACTTGTTTGACAAAGTTAAACTACTATCTTTTTGGTGGTTGAAAACAAATAATGTTACTCTTGTTTTTTATTTTCATAATTGGTGGCTTAACCCCCTCAATGTGTTTGGGGTTTCTCACTTATCCTATAAATTTTGTTGTTTACGTTTTGACCGTTAGTCTTTGTAATTGTTTGTTCAAATTTCATTGTTCTATCCTGGTATACATTGTATTAAATAGAATTCATCGTTCGTTATATTATATTCCAGTTTAACTTGAAAGAAAAAAAAACAGAGTCTGTGAGCATTATTTTTAAAAGGGAAATTGTGTTGTCAATAACATGACCCTTTTTAAAAATGGTTATAAAATGGGTCATGTTAACTGGTGCTCTAAGAGCACAAGTTAAAAATCTTAAAATAGAAATTAAAAATAAATTTCATATTGAAAGTATAATTTTTGCTACTTTTAAGACATTGAATATACATTTCAAGAAAAACCTTCTACATTTATCTTTTATATTTACTTTTAAGACATTGAAAGTGATGCCTCGAGGGCACAATTCATCATCCCTTTTATAAAATTACATGATAAAATTGTGAATTCCCGTTGATTAATGTTACAAAGTTATTACTTTTAATTTTATCCTATGTTATGCAACAATATTCTTTTCAATTATTACACGACACCAACAGTGGCAGTTTTGCTGTTAATAAAAAAACATGTTTTGTACCAAAAAAAACATGTCACACTCTCATTGGTTAACAGTTATTATTCCTAATCAAATCCTCATCAATGCATCAATCAAATATCATATTCATATATCATCATCACTAAAAGCATAATTTGTCCACTCAACCCAGAAAAATCAACACCAACATTTTCATTTTCTCACACATAAACAAAAAAACCAACTCTTTCTTCAACAAAACAGTTACACAACCTTCTTTGTTTCACACATGTAACATAAACTTAACTTCATTGTTTCTTTTTCTCTGTCTCAAACAAAAACAACCCTTTAACTTCAATGGCTGAAACAACCAAACATGTTCCCAACTTAAACATCAAAAGCTTCTTTTCTATTCTCAAAACCAGAAAAACAATCGCTTTTACTTATGTTTTTATGCTTGCTTTTGTTTCTTTAACTGTTTTCTTAGCTTTTTCTCCTTCTTCTAATGCTTCTTCTCCTTGGTTTACTAACATATTTACCACAAAAACTTCCACTTTTGATTCTTCTAAATCTCATCTTTCTTCTATTTTCTCATTCTTTTTCCACAACACAACCACTTCTTCATCTTCATTTTCATCTTCCACTTTTAGCAACACTTTTAGTAACACTTCTAGATCTAATAGTAACACTTTTCAATCTTCTAACTCAAATACAACAACTTTCAAACCAACCCATGTTGGAAACAAAACTCAAAACTCTCTCAATCCATCTAAAGATGCTGTTTCAACCACCAACAAAACCTCTTCTCATGTTTCTGATGAAGTTAAACATCAGAAGAAGGAGAATCAAACTGCAAGTATGAAAGATGAGATTCATATGATGGAGTCTTTGATGAAGTGTGATTTTTTTGATGGGAAATGGGTTAAGGATGAATCTTATCCTCTCTATAAACCTGGCTCTTGCAATTTGATTGATGAACAGTTCAGTTGTATAAACAATGGAAGGCCTGATAAAGATTATCAGAAATTAAAGTGGAAACCTAAAGGATGTAGTCTTCCAAGGTTAGAGACTTTTGATGAATTTATTATTATTAGCACTAGATTTCTTATTAGCATTAGAATTTGGGTCGAGTCTAACTCAATCGCTGCAAAATTGAACATATTTGTGGGACTCGTAAGGAGAGGACTGGACATTAGGAGCGTGACCCAAGTAGTCTGATAGCAGTGACACAATATTTTAGATATGATCTAATACCATCTTAGAATTTAGATTGTTTCTAAATCAACTTCTACAACACCGACTTGTGAGGAGAGGACTGTACACCACTTATGAACGTATTTTTAGGTCACGTTACATCTAATGCAAAACTCTCAACACTTCATGTTTGATGATTAATTTTGGTGTTGTTCAAATTGCTTTGTGAATGTTTTTTAGGAACTTAATTTGGTTGATTTGTTGATATTTGTATTCTCGCAATTGCTAATAGGTTGGATGGACGAAGAATGTTGGATTTGTTGAGAGGCAAGAGACTTGTTTTTGTTGGTGATTCAATCAATAGGAATATGTGGGAGTCTCTTATTTGCATCCTCAGAAACTCTGTGAAAGATAAAAGTAAAGTTTTTGAAGCAAATGGAAGAGTTCATTTTAAAGGAGAATCCTCTTATTCATTCATATTCAAGGTTAGCGTTGTTTCCCTGATTCGGTCTTGATTTTAAGTTTCAATTTTTCCGATTTGCTTTGTCCAATTTCTTCTTTATGCTGTATCAATGTTGAATATTGATTCCCTTGTTTGGTAGGATTACAACTTCACGGTCGAGCTTTTTGTATCGCCGTTCTTAGTTCAGGAGTGGGAAATGCTTATCAAGAATGGAACAAAGAAGGAAACACTTCGGCTCGATTTGGTTGGTAGATCGTCTAATCAATATAAAGATGCTGATGTAATCATCTTCAACACTGGCCACTGGTGGACTCATGATAAAACTTCTAAAGGGTAAACAGATGCATTTCGATTTCCTCTTAGAATTTAGAAGTGACTGCAGTAAAGCCTTATTTTCAACCTTATTTTGATTTTGTTTTCTCCCTTGGTAACCTGGAGTCCGGGTACGAGGCAAATAAAGCCTGACCAATAGTTGTATCGGTCAGGGTTTGAACTTGGGTACTCCCCATCGATTCGACCTTTACATAAGCACATTACCCTCTTGAGTCCATTCTGATTTTGTTTTCTTTTAACTCAAGTCTCTAGGCCTTGTTAACTGTTAACCAACTTGCTCAATAATTTTTTTCAGGAAGGACTATTACCAAGAAGGTAGTCATGTGTATAATGAATTGAATGTCTTGGAGGCATTTCGAAAGGCTATAACAACCTGGAGCAGATGGGTTGATGCCAACATAAATACATCTAAGTCTATGGTATTCTTCAGAGGCTATTCTTCTTCGCATTTCAGGTAAAGTAATAATGAATCTGTGATTATTGTATTTATTTTGGCGTTGCGTTACTTTGAGGGTTCAATTTCAGCGTCATTTTTCGTGTTCACAATCACATTAGCTGTCTTAATCATAGTTATCAGTCTATTTCGATACACATGAGCCGTATATTGATTTGATATTAAATTGAACTCAATCAGTCTATTTGGAAATGAATCCCGAATCATTATGGTGAATCCGGATAAAATGAATCTGTACTTGAACTTGGTGTATCCAACTAATCTTTTTTGTCAGCTTTGTAAAATCAATTACTTTTCTTTTGTCATTTAATATACGACTTGAATCTTGAGTTGTTTCTAAGTTCGTATAAGATAATATCAATTTAAAATTTTGTCATCTCAATTGTTTTTGACTTGTAGACATATTTGACCTATGAGTGTATTATGCTACGGAACAAGAACGCTGACACATATAAATGTTTTTCTAATTGTGTCGAACTGTAGTGGCGGGCAATGGAATTCAGGTGGACAATGTGACAGTGAAATCGTGCCAATCAAGAACGAAAAATACTTGAGACAATACCCTCCTAAAATGAGAGTTTTGGAAAAGGTACTGAGGAATATGAAGACTCGTGTCACCTACTTGAATGTCACGAAAATGACAGATTTCCGAAAAGACGGTCACCCCTCTGTCTATAGGAAACAAAACCTATCACCAGACGAAAGGAAATCGCCATTGATGTACCAGGACTGCAGCCATTGGTGCCTCCCTGGTGTTCCTGATACATGGAATGAAATACTTTACGCGGAGCTATTAATGAAACAGTATCAATATCGAAATCAAAATCAAAATCAAAATCAAAATCAGAATCAACATTGATTAAAAGAAGAGACCATAGAGGTAAACTACCAAACTCAAGGTCACATATATACAATTTTTGTCCCTTCCATATTCAGGATAGGGAAATAAACAAACCATAGAGAAAAAGACTCTTTTTTTCCAAATTTTTGTAAAGGTTAAAAGACTGTGTTATTCATACAAGTTGGTTAGTTAGGAAAAGATAGAATGTAAAGGGTGGTTAAGATTGTTATTGTAAACCACCCTCTCTCCCTTTCAACATAGTTTTCTTTCTAAAGGAAGATTCCTATTTAGTTTTTCTATAATGTAAACCAATTTATTCAGACAAACTGTTTATTTAGCCATCTCAGATATATACAGTGAAGTGAAGATTACTTTGAATGATTTTGAATAGGGTCATATGCTATAACTAAGTACTCTTAAGAGTCAACATGTAGAATTTTTTTTATTGAAAATCTTGTATTATAGGAATTAGTCACCTTGTATCTCACTATGCATTTTGCACATTGCTTTTAAAAACGTGCAAAGTTACATTCACCAACTTGTTATGGCACAAGTGGTAGATACTTAAGGCATTTAATAATTTGATTCACGATTCAATTCCTAATTGATGCATATAGAAAAATATATGTTGAGAGAGCTTAAATGGATCTTAGTTACCTCTAAAAAATAATCACTGCAGTTGCACGTAGGAATACTCTGATTTAAAAAAATAAGGATCCCAATTACCTCTAGAAATTAGTCTCTAAAGTTTTCCGATGCCGTGGTTTAGAAAAAAACAATGTAGTAGCATTTTGTACTTAAAACTGAAGACATAAAATAAAATTATAAAACATTTTCCAAAGTCAAACAATCACGAGATGAAGTCTTTGTACTTGTTAGCCTGACATAATAACTATTCCATTAAGAATTCGAATGGATGTGGAACTTTTCTTCATCCTCACATGAAGTCTTTGACAAATGCCTGTCTTGTATGCATTTGTCCTTTTCTTTAAAAAAGTATCATTAATTTTTGGTTTATTCACTCTCTATGTCCGTGAATTATTTTGAGATTTTTAAATAACTCAATAATTGTAATTTGATTCTTGATTTTGTTTTAATTTGTAATTTGATCCTTAAATTAATTTTTTTTAATTGAGTCTCTAAACTTTTAAATAAGTTGTAATTAGTCTCTAAGTTTGGAACATAAAATATAAAATATATAAATGTTTATGGTCCTAATTAAAAGAATTATAAGTTTAAGAATAGCCTAGTTTTTTTTTCAGGGGAGGAATAGCCTAGTTATAAAAATTTAGTTAAGAGATCTAATTAAATATTTTGACAAAATTAGGAATTCAATTAAATTTGTTTTTTATTTCACGATCCTTTTGAAAATTCTCAATTTTCAGACACCAACAAAATAATAAAAAAAAACTTAGCACCACTTGTGCTTGAATTAGTGTTCTATTAATAAATCGGAGTTGTTTAAAAATTGATATACTACCTCTAATTTTTTTTGATATACTAATTGATATTTAAATTATTATAATGATTAATGCATAAAATAAAATCCAACGATATGATCGCATTCTCCAAATAATATGAGCACGTACATCCTGTTACAATATGAAACCGATACTGGTTTTCTTTGTGTTCACCACCTACTACACAATTGCTTCATTAAATATACATTACTGTCCCATACTCCTCCATAACTTTGAATAATGATGATTTTGGACATGGTGATTGAGGTGTGATCGGCTAATAGTTATCAACTATGATTTTCTTTATGTATCGGCTATGGGTTTCTTAACTTCTCCAAACAGTATTAAGTTCAAAGTTGAGTTTTTCGAGTTACTAAACTAAACTAAGAAATGTACTAGTAAAAACGTAAGATAAATGATAAATTTGCAAGATTTTATCCTGGGGGATCCCAAGAATGATGAGTTTTTTTTTTATGTTTGAGAGGAAGATTGATGAGGTTGTTGATGCTTTGAAAAAAATTCATTGAAACTCTAATGTCTAAGAAACATTTCATAATGTTCGTAATTTAAAAATGAAAAGTAAATTCTCCACTCCCTTCCCCTCCATCCAAACATACCCTCAAAATTTCCTACCAAAATTACAGTTTCACCCACTCTTCATAATTTTCCATAGTTATAATGGTTCTCGTATCTTTTCCCCTTACTTCAAAGATGCTTGTGGTCTTTCAATACACTCGGCACATCTTGTGCTTAGTTTACTAAAGGGTTAAATATGTTTTTTGTCACTATAAATATGTCAATTTTTCATTTTAGTCCTCTAAAATTTTCTTTCAACTTTTACTCCCTATAAAATTTTCAATCTTCACTTTTAGTCTCTCTTTTAAAGTAAACTCATATGTAAAAGTCATACTTTTTAATAAATTTTTCCAGAAAAATTCAAAATATTATAAGAATCACTCCAAATTTGTTTTAGAATTTTTTTAACAAAACATGAATTTAATATGAATTTTATATTTTTTACGGTTAAAAATTCATATTTAATTTGTGTTTTGTTAAAAAATTCTAATTTTTTTTAGAATATTTTACACATTTTTGCGTAATTTCATTAAAAAAATACAAAAATTAAATTTAAAATAGGGACCAAAAGTAGTGATTGAAAATTTTATAGGGACTAAAAGTTGAAGAAATTTTATAAAGGAATTAAAACAAAAAATTGACATATTTATAAGGACCAAAAACATATTTTACCCTTTCCTACTCGTTAAAAAAAAATGTTATAGTTTAATTGTCCACCGTGGTCCCCCCAGCAATCACGAAACAACATAAACGTGGATGCATGTATCGTTTCTCAATTAGAGCTTCAGTACATATTTATAAGACATCCATGTTTTTTTTTTAAGGACATCTATGTTTTTTTTTTTGGGAAAAATCAAAAAAAAAATATTCGCTAAAATTGTGTGCATTTAATTCATTAAAAAGTTAAAGATTAAATGAAAGACACATATTTCAATAAACTATTTTTACTTTTGATTCATTAACTTGTGTCTTAAGGACATAAGTAAACATTTTTCTTTTTTTTATAAGCAAAACTTTTTGGACAACAGGGTACTCGAAACCTATTAAAAAAAGGTCTTGTTAACGAGTGCCTCCGGGTCACTCTTTAAGCATTCCTTATGAAGAAATAATTTTTTAAAAGAGTAAAAATTTCAATTTCCAATGCAATAAATGCACACACTTTCATAAAAAACTTACCACTTTAGATGCTTAAAGAGTGTTCCAGAAGCACTCGTTAACATTTTCTTTAAAAAAAATTGATAGTTAGATTTATATTAAAAACAAGCAATTGAATTATTGACCAGGAATCTGAAAAGACTTGGCTTTTATTGCTACAATCCTTACAAATGAACCAAGATAAAGATAGACGTTTAATTCAATCTACAAGATTTCCTAATAATTGATAATTGTCCAATTTACTTACTTGGTTTGATAGAAAACAACGTATTTTATTCTTTCAAATTATTGTACATATTTAGTAATTAGGACTTGAGATTGACAATGATGTTATTTTCATACTGCTTTGTTTTTTTTAAGGGTCTTTTTAGGGTGAATTTTTCGTTCATATTTAACGGTATTTTTGGTATTTTAAGGGTACGATTTGTCAATTATACCCTCTGTCAATTACTCTTATCTTTTTCAATAAAACTAATTAATGCTATCTATTTGAAACAAAGTTTTTTTTAAAATAAGTTTGTTTTTTTTATCTTTAAATTTAAAGAAAATCTTGTTACAAACAATGGTTCTAAGAAGAGTTAAAATTCTATAAATAAAGATGAGTAGCAATTGTTAAAAATCTCAAGTGCAAAGTAAAAGAACAGATTTGAGAGAAGAAAAATAAAATACTTCCTGAATGTTCAAAAGGAAGAAAAAGTGGAAGACTCGTTAGAATTGTTGATGAGAGGTGAAGAGGGAGCAATAGTTGAAGACTCTTTGACAAGCTACAAGAACAAGATGACAATGAAGAAGAAAAAGAAGTTTCATCAATATAATTTTTATATTGACTTAAAATAATTAAGAAGATGTGCACAATATTTATAAAATTCACAATTGTTTGTTATGAGAGACTGCGCGTAAAAAAATAGGAATTTGTTGAAGAAAAAGATAATAAATAACAGTTGTTTGTTACGAGAGAAAGATAACATATTAAATTTATTGAAAAGATAAAGTGTGTGCAAAAAATAAGAATTTATTGGTGGATTAAAATGAGGGTATAATAGGAAGAAAATGTATAAAAATACACTTCGTTATTTTGGTGGTAATTTTCTAAAAAGACATTTAAAAAGGAACGAAGGAGTATATTCTTGTGTTTTAATAGGTAAGGAGAATGAGCACTCAAAGAGGAAGAGATAAGATGATCATTGAGCTAAAGACATGGCTATGAGTCAACTCGATAAGGGAACAAAGCAAAGTGGAGATATTTGAAGTAAAACAAGGAAAATTCACTTAGCAAAGTGAATATTGTACTTAGCGAATTATGGCGGTTTAATGACTCACTAAGAACAACTGATAATTACTTCAAAATGAAGGAAATCAATTTGTTAAACAAGCTACAGATTCGCTTAGTGGAATTCCACTTACCCTACTAGTATAAATAGATCAAAGCTCACTCATTTTGAGATATACACTCTTAGAGAAGACATAAACATAGTGAATTTAAGGTGGAAGGCAGCAAAGGAAAGATGAATCCAACTATTGATGTTTTCATCTCATTTCTGTAAAGCTACCAAGAGTATGGGTGCCTAAATCTGTCATTTGTTGAGAGTGGATGTAATTAATTATACTCTTATGTAATTAATTATTTGGGTTAAATATGTTTTTACACTACTACAAAAATGAGCTTATATAGCGTTTTTTTTTCTTCTTTAGATAATGTTTTTTCCCCTGTATAATGCGCTAGCTAAAGCAGGGTTTATATAACGCTTTATGTAGCAAAGGTTCTCCTTAGATAGAACTTTCAAAAATAAACGCCATCTAAGACAGGTTTAAAGACAACGTTTTTGTTTTAAAAAACGTTATGTAACAATATATTTAGATAACGCTTTATAAAGGAAAAAAAGCGCTAGGAGAAGCATTTATTTTATTTTATTTTTGTCAATTTTATTTTTTCCTTTGCAGCTAGCGTTTTTTTATTAATTTAAAGTAAAATATATATAAAGTCAGAAATAAGGGAAATATATATAATTTTGGCACATTATAATTGAGACTATTATTTATCAAATAAAACTTAACTATATCATAAAAAATGTATGTATATATAGCATAAAAGTCAGAATTGTATAGCCTCTAATATGGTAACATAGATATCTCTAAGAGTTACAACTAATTAGTTAACATAAAGATCAAAATCTTCTATGGTATCATGCAGTCTTCATCTATCTTCTTGGTCTTCTCAACACTTTTATCCAAAACAAGCAGACAAATCATCATTCATTTCCAAATTTCGTTCACTCTCCTCCACCTGAATATATACCAGAAAACACCATTAAGCAATAACACTATATTATATTAAAGATAAATTCAAAGTACTACTGATCATGAGTACAAATTAAAACAAGATTATAAATTAAAACAACTACCACTTCTAGCAAATATATTTAGAAACATGAAACTCACCTTATCATAAAAATATCATATGACTTTTTGGTTGATCATGAACTGACATCATTCTTCTTGGATTTCTCTTAGTTTATCTTTTGAGTATGTCACACACATGAAATCATCAATGTACTGCATATATTATAACAAAAAATAACCATGTTACTTAATAAACTTAATTATATACAAATATTACACGTTAGTATAAAAATAACATACTAGCTTTGGAATCTCGTTTAGTTTTGAAATGAGAATCTCTTTCATAAACCTCATCACAAAGTACCCGCAATGTATACCATTTTCTTGGCAGGACACTACAAAAAATAAAATAAGTTTGTATCAATCAAATTATTTAGGGATAATAGGTTTTTACCCCCTACCATATGGGTGTCTTTTGGTTTACCCCCCTTGGAAAAAAGAACTTGGAGATTTCCCCTTGTAAAGTGAAGATTCTTTGGTTTACCCCCTAAAGCCATCTGACTGGATAAATGAGATGATGTGGCTTGCTGACTGGGTATTTATTTTTTCATTTTTTAAAATCCCAAAAAATGAGAAAAAATTCAAAAACATACAAAATCAAAAAAAAAGATTTTTTTTCAAAAATTAAAAAATTCAGAAAAAAACATTCTTTTTTTTCCGAAGTTTAAAAAATTAGAAAATAAATCTGATTTTTTTTTTAAATTAAGAAGATATTTAAAAATTCTAGAATTTAATTATCAAAATAAAAAAAGAAAAAAAATCGAATTTAAAAAAAGTTAAGGTTTTTTTCAAAATAAAAAGTTTTATTTTCATTTTTTTTTGAGAGAAAGTTTTATTTTCATGTTTTCTACAAAAAATAAAAATTCTGGAAAATATTTTAATTTTAAAAATCTGGATATAATTTTTTTAAAATTCCTATTAAAATATGAAAATATAATTTGGAAAATTATATAATCTGAAAATTCTATTTTATTTTAATTGTCAATATCTTAATTTCAGATTTTATTAAAAACATTAAAATATATTTATTTTTTTTGTCAAAAATTTCCTCCTTCCTCTCTTCTCTCTCTCGCCCCCATTCTCCCTCCTCTCTCTGTTATTCTTTTTTCTCCTTCCTCTCTTCTCTTCCTCTTTCCTCTCTCTTTTTTTTTTTTATTCAAACCCAATTTCAAGATCTATGTTTTTCCCAAATCATCAATATAAAAACTCAAAACATTATTCAATGTGATAAAAACCCAATTCCAGAAAACCGGTTGTGTTTGGATTTTTTTGTTAAAGAATGGTGTTGTTGTTGATTAGAAGATCATTTGTTAAATTGTGTTATTGTTAGATTTTTTTCATCAAGATTGTGTGGTTGTTGTGGATTGTTGTGTTTTGTAGTTTATGAAAAAAGATGATGAGATTGATGTTGTGTTGTTGAAAATGATGAGGAGGAGAGAAGAAGAGAACAAGATCCGCTGGAGGAGAAGAAGAGGAGAAAAGAAAATGGAATTTTTAATTTGGCATTAAGGGCACTTTAGGTATTTCACATCTTGAATATTAATTTTTGTAAAAGAAAACTATTATGTATGCCACATGGAATTCAAAAAAAAAAAAATCAAAACTAAAAAAAATAATAAATCAGCGTGCCACATCATCACATTAATCCAATCAGATGGTCTTAGGGGGTAAATCAAAGAATCTTCATTTTACAAAGAGAATCTCCAAGTTTTTCCTAGGGGGGTAAACCAAAAGACACCCATATGACAGAGAGTAAAAGCCTATTAACCCAATTATTTATATTATTCATACACTAATTTTTTAAGGTTGTTATGTTATATTATTAAACCTGTACTCGGACCCATGATATGTTGTTAAATTTATTCTTTGATACTTGAGCATCCCTTGCAGCGCGAAATACATGTAGAACTCTGCAAAATATAAATGTAAACTTAGATTACAAACCATATATATAGTTTTCATATACATCAATATATATATATACACACACACACACACACACACACACACACACACACACACTTATGTGTCAAACATATTCTTCATTTTTGGGTAATTCATATAGTCATTGAGTAATGGATCCAAATAATATATGATTTCCGATATGGGATCAATGACTAATAACACCCAATATCCACTACACAAATGTCAAAGTTAATTAGAAAATCTTCTATAAACGATGGCAACAAGTTAGGAAAAAAAAAAAAAACAAAGTTTCAAGGAAAATTTTACATAGGCTTATGTATATAAAATGATTGAATAAATAACTTGCGCTCATCTTTATATTTCAAGAACTCCTTAACCATGTATGCTTTGACTAATTCTTGTTCTGCTTCAATTAACACCAAGGATATTCGATAGGGGGATAAGAAGGAGAATTTCCTTGGGAAATCAGTGCCGCGCACAAATTTTTCATACAAGTACCTAGAATGAAAATATAATATTAAATACTATTAAATGTTATACAAATAAATTAATTTGTTCGGTCAATTTAAAGTTATTCGGAGTACTTGATATATACGCAGACAACAGAGACACTTATTTTCGAAAAACTCATACATTTGTTCTTAGGTAATGTCTTCATCATACTGTTCTTCACCAAAAATACTTTCCTCCGTAGTTATCTGACGCGTATCTGTGTTTTCCATTTGCACATCCACCAAGTGATTTAAGAGCTGACACCCACGATGGACGACACTTTGTAGAGTTAGACTTTTGATGTTTGGTTTTTGCAATATCTTGTTTTTGTTTTGTGATTGAAATATTGATATGCCCACCCTTATTAGTGACTTCTTTCAACTTTTGTGCTTGAGACATATTTATTGGTTTATCCTTCATGATTTTAGTGCCTTCATGCAATTTTTGTGTTTGAATCTAAAATATTAATTGTATAGTCTATTTAGTTAATGATTAATAAATGATTGAATAGTAAAATGAACATTTCGTGTGTATATCAATATACCTATTTTTTTTATGTGACCGGCTCGTCACCCCTGCTAATCCCGTCATTACCATTGCCTTTATATGTTGCAGGAATCTATATGAAATTGATTCAGTCAGTGATCAATTTATTTTTTGTACAGGAGTGGATAAATAAAGGCTATCGTTGATAGAAAATGTTTGTTTGTGTATTTTAATTAGACATAGTATCATAACTTCTTAGAAGTACAAATTCTGTCCTCGTTTCAAAGAATCACAAACTATTGTTTCTCTTGAAAGATCAATCCTATACTTATCATAACAAACTATAAATGAGACTAGTCACTGAGTAAAATTCTTTTTGAAACCTGCTAGGAGAAATAAGTCTGTTTCAAGTAGATAACACTACACCTTATAATTGATGGGCAAGTAGAGAAACAATTAGAAGCAAAGTCAGAAATAATTTTCCTATGTATTCATGAAATAAAATAAATATCTGAATGCACAAGAACTTATGCCTAATTAGTTTTGACTAAAAAAGATTGCAATATATGCAACGCACAAAGCAATCAATTCATGATATAACTAATTCAAAAAACAAAGATCATCACAACCATGTACAACGTACGCCGTTGCTAAATGAAAGCAATAGAAATTTACTTTATCTCAAGATTAAGGGAAATGAGGTTTCTTTGCCATGCCACATTTGTTCCTATTGCATCTCCAACCAACCTTATATCAGCATCATCATCAAGTATGGGCAACTCTGCATCCTTTTCTAAAGCAATATCAATTGATACTTTCAAATAGCCAATAGGGACTATATAGACTTAGAAACATAGATAGCATTTTTTCAAAAAAAGCGCTTGCTAAGACCTCAGTGTTTTAATTTATAGCGCTTTAGTGTTAAAAGCGCTATTTATGGGGCGCTATATTTTCCCAATTTTGTAGTAGTGTTAGTCCCTAAAAATATGTCAACTTTTCGTTTTAATCTCTCTAAAAAATTTCTTCTACTTTTAGTCCCTCAAAAAAATTTCATCTTCACTTTTGGTCCCTCCTTTAAAGTATACTGATATGTAGAATTCATATTTTTTAATAAAATTTTGTTGCAAAATTCATATTATAAGAATCTCTCCCAAAAAAAAAAAATAGAATTTTTTAACAAAACATGTCTTTAATATGAATTTTTATATTTTTTTCGGTCAAAAATTCATATTTAATTTGAGTTTTGTTAAAAAAATTATAATTTTTTTTGGACTTTTTTTTACAACATTCTACACATTTTTGACCAATTTCATTAAAAAAAAAATACAAAAATTAACTTAAACACAGGGACAAAAATAGTGATTGAAAATTTTATAGGGACTAAAAGTTAAAGTAAAATTTTAGAGGGACTTAAAATGAAAAGTTGGTATATTTATAGGGACCAAAAATTTATTTAACCCTAACTATTTCAAATCGATTAAATTTATCCTTATGTTTATGTCTAATCTCAACAAACGACAAATCTAACTATGCTCTTGTGTAATTTATTATACACATTAATTTCAGCACACATAATTTTATTTATGAAAAATGTTGGTAGTTAAATTATTTTTCCTTCTTCGCCCGGATTTGAATTCAAGATCTTTAATTTTCTATCTTTAGTTTAAATTAGTTGAGCTACTCAATCCCCCTGCCCACACAAATTAATTTCTTAATATTTATTATTCAAAGAAAATAAATATTGGGTAAAACACAACATAATTAAAAAGATAAGTTGGGCAAGGTTTGAATCTTCTCTCAACAATTTTCATTAATATGTGAAATTCAACTAGCAAATAGGAAAGTAGAACCATTGTTTCAAAAAAAAAAAAAAAAAAAAAGGAAAGTAGAACCATTGGATTATCATTGACTATTTTCATTGACAGGCGCCATTGACTATTTATTTTGGTAGGCGCCATTGGAAAGTATAACCATTGGATTGCAATCGATATTGTGCATCAGTAGGAAATCAAGAAAATATTGATGGACCAAAGGATATATCCTTAATACTAAACAAAATGGAATTATAATCAAGTGCTGTCCCCCTATATATTTTAGTAAACTTAGCACAAGGATTTCGTATAAATATGTAATAGCTATAATTTGAAATATCACTCACATCACATTTCCGGTTTTACCAAACATAACGTCGAGAAACAATACATGGCATCCACGTTTATGTTCTCTTGTCGAAAATATTTTCATTTAAATATTTGTGTCTTGTGATTGCTGGGAACCAACCTCACAGTTGACAACTAAGCTATAATTTTATATTCTACGGATATAAGATCACAAGTCGTGTACCGAACTAACCTTGTACCAAATGTAAACAAGTAAATAAAATCCCAACGAATATTTGTATACATACACCATTACATTGAACTTGATGAGTGTTTAAGTTCATCCTAAATCTCTAACGAATTTAAATATTCACAATAGTAGGTTGGTATTGGTGAATGCATTCACGGTAGCCAAAATATCAACATCAAAGATACAAATTAAGACAAATTCCTTGTAGCTATCTACTAAGAATATAGTTGACTTTTCTTCATTCTCACTAATGATATTATATTAATGTGACAAAAAATCTTCATTGCTACTATATAAACCCTAGAAGCCATGCATCTTGTATTCATTCATCTAGCTATAACAACCCTTTTATCCATTCATCCAAATACCAATGGCTTTCAAAAACTTCACCTTTATGAAGCTGTATGTTTCCTATCTACTTTCAATCTTTTTCTTTGTATCATTGTGTGTAGCAAATAATGTTCCACCAGAAACCATTTGCAAGGGTACCATAAACCCTACTTATTGTAAAACCGTTCTTGGTAGTGAAAATGGAAACATATATGACTATGGTCGAATTTCTATTCGAAAGTCCTTATCCCAATCTCGTAAGTTCGTGAACTTATTGGACTCATATCTTCAAGGGAGTTCGTCTTTGTCTCAATCCACAATTCGTGCTCTTGAAGATTGTCAATACCTTGCTAACTTAAGTTTTGAATACTTATCAAACACCTATGGCACAACAAATCAATCTAGTAACGTTCTTCCAACTTCTCAAGCCGAAGATTTTGAAACTTTCCTCAGCGCCGTTTTGACTAACCAACAAACATGTTTGGATGGTCTAAACACAACAGCTTCTGACCAAAGAGTGAAAAATGACTTGTCATTATCTCTCTCCAATGACATAAAACTTCATAGTGTAACCCTAGCCTTGTTCTTGAAGGGTTGGATGCCCGAGAATAAAATAAGAACATCATGGCCACAAAAAGGGAGACATTTGAATTTCAAAAATGGTAATTTACCATTGAAGATGTCGAATAAAGCACGCGCTATTTATGATTCTGCTAGACGCCATGGGAGAAAACTACTTCAAACCGATGAAGATAGTATTTTGGTAAGTGATATTGTTGTTGTTAGTCAAGATGGAAGTGGAAACTTTACCACTATCAACGATGCAATAGCTGCTGCACCAAATAACACAGTTGCAAATGATGGATACTTCCTCATTTTTATCACAGAAGGTGTGTATGAAGAGTATGTCTCTATTGACAAAAAGAAGAAATACTTAATGATGATCGGAGAAGGAATCAATCAAACAATTATCACAGGCAATCGCAATGTCGCTGATGGTTTCACAACATTCAATTCAGCCACCTTCGGTAAGAAAAAATAATACTTAGACATATTAATTAGACCACTACAAGAAATTGCTACATATTCGGAACTCATTTAGTGACCAAATCATAATTTTTTTTTCTTCTGAATCAAGAGCGTAATGGCATCAAATCACAAAATAATTTAGTAATCTATTTCGCGAAATTGGTTTGAATAACGATTGATAATTTTGGTTGGTTTCTAACAACGGATTTTTGGTAGTCCACAATTAATCACACAAACATATTGTTAATCAATATTATGTCATGACTTATGGCATGCATGAAGATACTTTATTTGTCAACAATTTCACTAACTTGATGGTTCATGTGGATTTGCAGCTGTGGTTGCTCAAGGGTTCGTGGCAGTTAACATAACATTTCGCAACACCGCTGGAGCAGCAAAACATCAAGCAGTTGCACTAAGAAGTGGAGCAGACATGTCCACCTTTTATAGTTGCAGCTTTGAAGGGTATCAAGACACACTATATACACATTCTTTGAGGCAATTTTATAGAGAATGTGATATCTATGGAACAGTTGACTTCATATTTGGAAATGGTGCAGTTGTTTTACAAAATTGTAACATTTATCCTCGCCTTCCTTTAAGTGGACAATTCAATCCTATCACAGCTCAAGGTCGAACCGACCCGAATCAAAACACTGGAATTTCTATACAAAATGCAACTATTAAACCAGCAGATGATTTGGCTCCTAAAGTTGGAACTGTTCAAACATACCTAGGGAGACCATGGAAAGAATATTCAAGAACAGTTTATATGCAATCCTTTATGGATAGTTTCATAAACCCTTCTGGTTGGCGTGAATGGGATGGTGATTTTGCTTTGAACACTTTATATTATGCAGAATATGATAATAGAGGACCAGGTTCAAGCACTGCAAATAGAGTAACATGGCCTGGTTATCACGTTATTGGTGCCACTGATGCAGCAAATTTCACAGTTTCTAACTTTGTGAGTGGTGATGATTGGATTCCTCAAACTGGCGTTCCTTACATGAGTGGATTGATATAGTTAATTTGTTGAATTTTTATTTTTATTTTGCTAATGATACGTGTTTCTATTTATATACATTTGTTGTAACAAAACAAAAAAAAATACATTTGTGTGTGTAGTTTCACAAAGGAACATGAGAATTCATTGTAAAGATTATTCTATACTAATTAATTAATTAATGATTCATGTTGGTCCCTATCTCTTTTCTCTCTAAAGTATATATGACTATCAATGTTTAAAGATATTACTCGGTCAATGATTCAGGACGGGTAGTGGGTCGTAAGTGACCGACTGAACCACTATCTTATTAGTTGAACAACATGATTGAGTCGGATTGAAATATATGACTTAACCGATCATATCATTCGATCTTTATAAAAAATTAGTTTTATTTTAAACTTGATTTAACTAGATTACTTAATCTCAACTCCAGAGACTACTCAGATAGATTTACCTAGATGACTCAATCTCAAATAATTTATAAACACACATAATTTACAGAAATCACTACACAATTTCACATGCTCACTTTTCATCTTCAATACAATTAAAAGAATCGTGAACACCTCTCACACTCATTTCTTATTCTTTGAATTAGCCTTTCAAGAGGTTGGAAGAATTATCGTGGATTGAAGCTGACTCTTGATTCACAATTCAAGTTTACAAGAGAAGGTGGCATTTATGGTGGGTAAAGGACTTAATTTTCCTATGGTGGGAACATGGCTAATCTTAGGGGTGGCAAAATGGCTAATCTTAATTTTTTGATTAAATTTCGATTATAGAGGTTTTATTGATTTTATGATAGTTTAGGTTGTTAGAATTGTTAGGTTTAGGTTTTGATTTTATGATTTTATGATAGTTTAGGTTTAGGTTAGAATTGTTTAGGTTTAGGTTGTTATGAATTGTTAGAATTGTTAAAGAAGTTTTATTGAATTGTTAGAATTGTTATAGAAGTTTTATTGAATTGTTAGGTTTAGAATTTGATGAATTGTTGTAGAATTGATTAGGTTTAGGTTTATGTTTTGATGATAGTTTAGGATTAGGTTATGATTTTGAAATTTTATGGCATTGTTGTTTAGTTTAGGTTTTAATCACCAATTTCTCTATGTAGACATGTCTCAGAATCATAATCAGGTTCAGTTGAACAAAAAGGAGGGTGATGAAAATAAGAAAGCAAAATCGCATGTGACATGACACGGAATCGAATGTGATGGTTCTGTTAAAAAAAGCGATTTGAAGGCGCCGGTGTACAACCAGTCCAGGCTAAGGAGGAGCGGGAGGACATGCTATTTTGGTCCTCAGCCAAAACCAGGTGCCCCAGGGACTGTCGAGGACAACCCGATTGACTTGTGTGACGTGGAAGATGATTGAATGTAATTGGTTTTAATGCCTAATTGTTTTGGATCTTTTTTTATGTTTTTTTTAATATGTCGTGCGCATTTTGGTACATTTTGCTTTACATTATGGTACTTTAAATAAAATCGCATTTTGAATAATTTCGATTAAACTCGCGTATTGAATAATTTCGATTAAAAATTGTGTATTCGAATAAAGACTAATTAAATCAAACGTGAATTCGAATAAAAATTGTGTAATGAATAAATATGTCCTATCATTACATTATATTACATTACATTCGGGAATGTACCTCCCAACTACAACAATTATCTTACCTCTGAATGGTGTAAATTCAAACTTGCTAAATAGTAGCTCTCAAACATTCACCCGACATTTCTATTGTTACATTCAAAACATTAAATTCTTGTTAGGCTTGGCTTAAATAATGGTATTCAAGTGTCAAAAGAATGAGGTGCATTCCTTAACACTTCAATACCTTCATTTAAACCAGCCTAACAAGAATTTAATATTTTGAAAGGGACAAAAGGAATCCCAAGTGAATGTTTGGGAACTGCCGTTTAACAAGTTTGAATTACCCCATTCAAAGGAAGACAACTGTTGTAGTTGGAAGGTGCATTCCCTACCTAATCACGATCTTCTGGCGGAATCAAACTTTTGATAATATCTTTAGTTGATCTCAGCAACGTTACACGCATATCGATCCACTGGAACATGATGTGCTCCCAAAACATGCTCCTCACGTTATCGTTGTTCGTTAATTCCACTCAAGTGAATGATATTCTACCCTCGTCGAGCATTGGACGTTTATACCGAACGTATTTCACCCTCCTTTGTGTCTCCGGGGTTGACTCCTTGGTTCAATTCATTCAGTTGATCCTTGAGACCTCTTAATGTTACACCAATGCACCGAACCTTCAATCTCTAAGGTTCTCCACCATTGAATTGTGCATGAACGTCGATCCACCCGGCCATTGTTTCAAATCTACACAGTAAGAAATTAAAAATAATCAATGAAAAAATCATTCAAACATTTCATCAAACACTTGTAGTGGAAATTTTACATAAACCCTAAAAATCATAAAAATAACCCTAAACTCTAAAAAAAACATAAAAATGCAAAAAGTATAACAAAATTATTCAACTTATGTCTACTCTTAAAATAAATCATATACTCTTACATGTAAATCTACTTAGAAACTAAAATATAAAAAATAAATATAAAACACCAAAATCAAAAATAGCCCTAAAATTCTAAACTATAACATAAACATCATGCAAACATTTTAACTAAATTAATCAACTAACATCTACTTTAAAAATGAATTATAACATGTAAATCTACTCAAAGACTAAAATAAATTAAATCTACTAAAAAAAAAAACATTTATAACAACTAAAATGTAAGTTAATAACATTATGATTACTCACTTGTGATTTTGTTGAATAAATTTGGTTGGATTTGGTTGTGTTTTTTAGAGAGATTTGAAATTTTTTTGGTAAAATGGGAGTAATAATGGATGAGAGAGCTTCTGCCAGATTTGTATCAGGATTGTATCGGCTGTTAACTGCCGAAAAATTCTTCGGCAGTTAACTGTCGCCGGTTCTTTAAACAATTCGGCAGTTAACTGCCGCCGGGGCTTTTCGTCTTTTACATGTGTTTTTCAGCCTTATCAAATGTGTCAACAACAATTTTCAATTAATTCTATGTAACTGGGCCCAATACAACTCTTTTTTTTTCTTTCTTATTTCTGAATATTGCTTTTTTCACAACAATTTTTTTTCCTAAACACACATGAAAAAGATTTAATTACCTCCAGCAGTAGTTAACTACCGCTCAGGCTTAAAAAATCGACAGTAGTTAACTATTGTTGTGGCCCAAAAATAGTTAACTACCGTTACAGTCATTCCCATACTTGCATACTTGCTGTATAATACACCATACCTCCTACTATTCATCCACCACCCTCCATCACACAACCTCAAAAAATCTCCAATTCCAAAATCTTCCACTCAAATCATTGGAGAAGGATTGTTAGAAGGTTTTTACACACATTTGACGTCAAGAAACAGGTAATGCATATTTTAAGCCGTTTTACATTTGTGCATTTTTCTGCCATTTTTTCAAAGTTTTCTGACATGCAGCGTAGCGGTTTATTACCGATGGGGGAAACGGTAGTTAACTACCGCTGTGGACTTTAACTTTTCTAATTTTTCCAATTTGGCTGTGCTACTGCCTTATTTTTTTATTTTTTTGTTTTTACTTTATATTTGATAAATGTTATTTAAATAATTTTGCAATTATATGTTGTTTATTTATAGTTATGGTTGAGAATGCAGATGACGGTTCGGTTGATTGAAAACCTAGTTTTATCGATTATTTTATCGAGATCAAACCGCCTAAGGTTGAAGCTTCCATGAAAGGTGATGCTCCCGTTAAAGTTGAAGCTCACATGAAAGTTGAGGGTTTTCGCGTCAATTTTGGTGTGTGCAATCTTCGTGACAACGATGTGGACACAACTCATTTTTTTCTCCCGAAATTCATCGAAAGATAAATATAAATTTCTCGAATGGTACGTTGACAAGCAAATAGGGCTGGATTTACGGTTGTCATAAAAAGATCTTGTGTAATAAGGAATCCAATGTTAGAGTTAGTTTGTGAAAGGAGTAGCGAACACAAAGTACCGAAGAAAAAATTGAAGCATGTAGCTACCGGATCAAGAAAATGTGAGTGTTTGTTCAAGGTACGTGGATATGTTGTTAAGGAAGAAAATGCTCGGAAGTTGGCTATTCTTAATGGTGTTCACAACCATGAGATGTTGCCATATTTAGAAGGGCACCTTCTTGCGGAAAGATTGATGGATGACAACAAGAAGATTGTACATGACTTGACCAAGAGTTCGGCAAAATGAAAAAATATTTTGACAAATTTAAAGAGGAAAAGACAATGACTATCGACTAGTCCATGAGAGTCCAAAAAATTCAAATCTAAACCAAAAATAACATCTACTAATCGGATCCCATCTTGGTGGGAGACTATTGATTCTCAATTTCGGATAGTTAATCTTCACCAAAAAAGTCTTCACAACCTAAAAGAAAAGGTGCTTGCCTTGGAATTTCTCCATGTTCCTCGATTCTAACGCCAACTTGGGTTCCAAAGCCTATCTTGGTTCCAACTACTTATGATCCACCGAGTTCTATGCATTACATGCCAAAATTCAGAGACCATTTATTAAGAAAATTGTGGATGTTAGAGGTGATGAAAATTGTGGATGTTAGAGGTGATGAAAATTGTGAGTCCATGGGTTTGACGAAGAGAGTCATGTTATAGTGTGGACATCACTTATTCGAGAGGTGAAAGAGAACAGGAATCCCTACATGCGGATATATGGGGGCGAGGACCGTTATAACTACATCTTGAATGGATTGCATCCTTCCGAAAATGGCAGTGGTTTTGTACCTTCAGATAAATGGTTGACATTGCCATATATGGGTCATATCGTTGCAACTTATTACGATAGACATATGGTGGAGATAACTAGCCCTGAAATTGAAATATCAGAGACTTTTTTCCCAATTAGATGTAGGCCTCCGATAAACCCGAAAAGCCACATCATGTGTCTTGGTTTAATCCTAAGTAATTTTGTTCCTCTTTTTTTGAAAGATGATTGCTCACTACCTCCATCATCTACGGAGTGGAAGATACACAAGAGCGAAGAGGCGGCATCATGGAAATTTGAATTTTGGATCAACATGATCGCCTCCGAACACTCATGAAAATTGAAAGAGGAGAGAGACCGTCATCACCCAAAAAAGTTTCAAACCAAGACAATCCAATTTCGTGTGACACTCGTGAAAAAGCAAATGAAGAATTTGAAGTTATTGCAGA
>Ga0315913_1001144_pt1 | contig 27976 bp, 20 predicted proteins | sample MpolsnodulesMG_FD_207736 | JGI IMG/M metagenome (GOLD analysis project Ga0315913, IMG submission 207736) | Medicago polymorpha root nodule microbial communities from Los Angeles, California, United States - small nodules | ecosystem: Host-associated > Plants > Roots > Nodule | place: USA...
GATTATGCATCAGACAATTATCAGTCGTGGTCTCTTGAATTTTAGGTTCTACATTCAAATTTGGTTGCAGCAACAAGACATATTCAACTTGTAAGTCAACTTTTATATGGCAGGAAAGCAACAATTTGTAAAAATTATAACAATGGAACTAGGAATTTTAAAGATAATGCATCAGGTACAATGGAACTAATAATGAAAAAGTGGCGGCCATTATAAAATTTAATAAAAAATGTTGAATCCTTAAGGATGGTGAAGTAAGAAAGCCAAAGACACATGCAGCCGGGTATGGCTTTAAGGGGAAGGAAAATAAGACCTCGAAAAAATACACAGAAAACAAAATGCTCAATATTTGAGTCAAAACTGGTAAAATCTAGAAATACTTGTCAATTATTGGTACTATAACTGGTAAAATATAGAAAGGATGGTTCAAGTGCAAAAATTATTATAACTGGTAAAATATAGAAAAGATGGTTCAAGTGCAAAAATTATCATGATCTCCAACATAACAATCATTATGAAAACATACCTGCTCAGGGGAATCGTGAGATCTATCTTTCAGTCGCTCTAATGTGTATTGATTTGAATGATGCCGCATGATGTTGCCAAAAAACTGAGCACAAGAAGAAAATGAGTAAGACTGATCTGGAGGGTTATTAACTTTATCTTTAGGAAAGGATATAAATCAGGAGGGCTTTTAACTTTATATTTAGGGAAGGATATAAATGACTTACCTTCAAATCCTCATCTGTTGAGAATGTCTTTAGAAATGCAGCCAAAACCTCATGGGACCTCTTTGATGGATCGCTCATACCTGCCCCAAATTTTTTATCATTACTGTTCAGGAATTCCTTCCAGTCTCCCATTTTACCCTTCATGCCTTTCTTTTGTACCAATTTTACAATATCAACCAACACCTACGCACATTAAAGTATTAGTTTGCCGGGGTTAAGGAGAAAACTAGACCGGAAAAACAAAAGATTAACAAAGGTGTGAGATTTCATTCATCTAAACCAGCAGGTTTATACATCAAAAACTATCAGAACGAATCAACATAAGTGTAACTGTGCAAGAAACAATTATTACATCCTTATTGACATTTATTATACCCTAGTTTTTTCCCTGAGATATGATTATCCAAAATACACTTTGAATCTTGATTTGCTACTAATCTGATTTGAACTAGGTAAACCCACTTACGGAGACAAAACTGCCATTGTTTTCAGGGTTTTAAATTCTGATTGAAGCCGCAGTTGCAAGTGTGCTGCAATTTCTTGAATTGCAGAAAATTGTGAACAAATGTAGCCACAATTACGGTCATGATGCTGGTGCAATAGCTTCTAAAACTTTTATATTGAAGTTGCAAACCGTAATTCAATATATGTTCTCTTGAACCCAATACCTTGTTCAAAGGGGGGAAAACACCTTATCACTAGAACCAGAACTCAGTGATAAAAAATACAATTTAATGTGTTTTTGTTTATTTAAGATTCAGCACCTAAAATATTCAAATGAATGCATAACAGTACCGTGGCAGGACATAATGACATAGTTTTATTCATATAGCTAACTCCAGTTAGTGAGAAAAGTCCTTTCCGTTTCAGTTGTTTATCTATAAAATCTCTTTCCCCTTACAATGTCAAAGGTTCAAAATCAAAGATATTGATTGCATTTCAAAAACAAAACAAAACAAAAGGTTTACAAAAACATATTCAATCTGTGACACTCATGGCTAAAGTTCAACTGAAAGTCTTCGCTGATCACTTTTAAAAACTTGAGTCATTTCAAGATTTTGTACTATGGGTGCTACCCCAACTCTCTCTCTATTGTTGTCATTTCAAATCCTATCTTGTCTAGTCTTGCGACACATCTCCGCTACGTTTATTTTATTCTCGTATTGGTTCTTAACCGCCCAACACTCTAAAGAAGCAATAAAATGGGATGCATTTGCAACCGAATAGAACAAAGAAGCAATTGCAAAACAAAGCAGATACTGTAGGATAAGAAAGTTACCTTCTTTTCCGCGGTGTCAATCTTCTCATCCATATCGAATTGAGGTAAGAATAAACAAAACCTGATCATACAAGTAAAGTAGTCAATATGAGTCCAACTAACCCCACTTCTAACTCATCACTAAATTGGTTGACTTAACTTCTGTCAATTTATAACTAAGGGCCTGTTTAGACTGGCTTATTTGAGCTATCTACGAGCATAAGTTTTGTGAGACTGTTTGGGATAATTTATGAAATCAGCTTATGGCAATTTTCATAAGCTTTTTTTTGTAACTTATTTTCACAAGTTCTCCAATCTAGCTTATGAAAACAACTTATAGCATATACATATACCAAAACAATTCAACGTAGTTATATCCTTTGCTATAAAAATCGCTTTCCAATATCAGTGGGGAAATATTTTGTGTAAAATGATTAAATAATACAAAATTTAATAAGAGGCCGAAAATTACAACAGGTTTACAAATCAACACCAAGGTTGCTTCTACCAAACAGAAACAAAACAACATTTGTTGAAGACTTTCAGAACAGCACAACAAAACCAGCAAAAGACTTTCAGAAGTTATATTAAAAGTGGTTGTAGCAATCAAAATTACAAAGTAAATGCTCTATTTTCCATTTGTTGAAAATGAGGTAAAATTAACGAAACCCTAAAAGTTAAAATGAATTTCAATTTAAGTACTGCAATGACTATCTTAATTCAATTTCAATATCCTGGTTCAATTGCTCTCACTGCTACTATCAAGTAATTTGAGTTCAAAAACTGACCTAAAAGAGAAGAGGAGAGCGACGGCGCAAGACTGGTGTCTGGTGGTTGTTTGTAGGGTTCGTGTGATTTGCTGAGAGAGACGGCGCAGCAATTTCAACCCTTTGAGTTTTCATTTTCAATTCAATCCTATTTGAAGGTTTAATGACTCAATATTTTATTTTATTTTATTTTTATTTTAATTAATTTTGGTCAAAGTAGTCTTGCAGATAAAAATTCAGATTTAAGGTAAATAACTAGTTGTCATAAATTTCAACTTCAATTCAATATATATTATGCAATTTTCCTACCAATCGAGTTAAATTTAAGCAGAAAAAAAACTTAGAAATTTTAGTATGAACCATCTTGACAAATGGTCCACCATTGACTAGCACTTAATTTTTTATTTTTTTAAATTCTAAAGACGGTAAACGGCGTCTCTTAGTAGTAGATGTTAGTGGTGCTTTTCAATTCTACAATAAAAATAGTGACGTAATTGATATCAATTTGATTAAAACAACATCAAATAAATATGTAGCTTATACTGAACTTGACATCAATCAAGTCATTGTCTTAGTCGTAAATGTGAGAAAAAAGTACATTGACATCTTTAAAGATAAACAACTAATTTGATAAAGACCCTTCAAAAGTTGGACCAAGTGGTAAAGAATTTGGACTTCTTAAACATGTAGTTAGGGGTTCGATTCGTGTTTTATATGTATGGAAAAAATGCAGTTGAGAGGTGAGAACCCACCTTATATATTTTATAGATTCACGACAATAAAAGTTCATACCAATACCTTAATAACAAAAAAAAAAAATTTGGCCAAAAACGAAAAACCAGCTGTAAGAAGGTACTAATCGAGATATATTGTGCATTGAAAAAAATGTTCGTGCAATCCACGTGAAAACTTTTCGTTCCATATAGCAATACTCTTTTATATTTGTTGTAATTTTTATTATATTCTAGGCTTAATTTGGTTCATTGGTACCATAACTAATTTTTGTTTTTATATTAATCTCCTAACTCGTAAAACCAACGTTTTGATTCCTTATGTTTGTCTGAAGTTATTTAAATAAATCTTTGTCCGTTAACTTTAACTTAAAATGTCTAGAGTGGAATACAAACAATGTTGGTCTACCATAGACTTTATTAATTCTTTTAATTTTAACTGTTTGATCTTTTTTTTTTTTTATCAAAACGTGATTGTTGGATCGTGAAAGTCCATTGTATCTTATGGTATATAATCAATAGCTATTTTTTTTTCTTCCATTTCTTTATCTTATTCCTTCATCTTCTTCCTCATCTTCATACAACTTCATCATCAACCTTCGTAAAAAATCCAGAAAAATAATCCAAACAAAAAACATGACTTAAATCTCAACAACAACAACTTCTCAATAACTCAACTTCAAGAACACATTCCTTCTTCAATTTCTCAACTTCTTCCAGAAGATTTTATGGGAGATGTTTTACATCTTTTGGGCAATCATCATTTAATCTTATTTTTCTCATTGAAGTGCTCTTAGGGCATTTTGGATTTGAATTTTTTCTTGTTCTTGTTTCTTATACCAACAAGTGGTCTTGAGGTATTGTTTAAATAATTAAAATAGATGAATTTTATATAAAAAATTACGTACTTTTGATTTTAATAAATGTTTAACTTATATTTTTGAAATAAAATTTCTTTTTATAAATTCTTTAACAATATCTTTAGGACATTTGTTAGCATAATCATAATTTTTTCATGCTTGATTCATATCACTTGGTACGAGTGTGGTTCACATTATGTTTTATCGAGGGAATTCCAAGCTAAACAATCATCGTGCATTTATTCCTACACATTTCTTATTAGGTTTATTACTTTGTTAACTTGTGAAATAACTTTGATATGAAAGAAAAAAAACCTTGATTAGTAGTCTTATGTAAATCCTCTTTAATTTTATTTTTTTATAGAAATATATAATGGTTGAGGTTTGAATGCGAAGTGAAAATTCATTGTAATATGCAAGGACGAAGATTCAAACACTAAATTCCACACTTATTAATTTTAATGATGAAATTCTAGACATCATGCTACTTGGTTAATTCTTTTGTTAGAAATAACTTATATTTTCTGAAACATAGGAATCAAAATATGTATGTTGATTGAGTTTTTTTATTTTTTTATTTTTTTTTATAGAAATAACTAATAAACAAACTAATTCAAAGTTTAAATGCCGGATCACGATTCAATGGATAATAATTGATCTCGCATTAAACTTTGAATTATGTCATTTCTTATTTGTCCCTTTAATTATTTTTTTTTATGAAGCTTAAAGCACCAAGCCTTATTGTTTAATAATACAAATGCACCAAACATTACTGATGAAATACTTACCAAATCAAACACACACTTTTATTCATTTCTCACCTAATCTCTCTTTCTTTCCACCCACACCTTCCGACTCGCACCTACTCAAGTCTCAAACCCTAGAAATAAAATAAAAAAGAAAGCCTCACTATCTCTTCGCAAACCCACTTCTATTTAAACAAAATAACATCCACTCAAACTCAAACCATAAAAACTCTCGAATCCTATTTTTTTTTTTTTTTTCTTTTTTCCCCCTACAAACCCAAAACAAGAAGAAAAAAAAACTCAAACCCATAAAAATAAAAACTGAAAAATTATCAGCATTGTTAAACTTCTCAAAATAGGAGGTTCTTTAAAACGAGCGAGAAAAGGTAGGCTCTGTAACAATCAACTTTCCTTCCCTCTCTTAATAACAAAATTTTCAAATTCAATGATAAATACGACGAGTTATTATTTTATTAATTAATGGAAAAATTCTTTTATTTTCTCTTTTTTTATTTCTAGCTTGCTTGTTTATATGTCGCTTTGATTCTAATTATTTTTTATTTCTGCTTTCATACATGTACTTTTTTATTTTTTTTATTTTGTGTTAATGTTATTTTGAATCTTTGATAAAAATTAAATTATACAACTTTTGATTTTGATATTTTTTCTTCTTCTTATAATAAGGAGCAATGGGAGTATGTTTTTCTCTTGACGAGGCAGAGAACACAACACCGTTCAAGCTGCGAAAAGAAGGTAAGGCGTGCAATGACCTTTGAAGCTTGACAACACATTTGTAGATCGACCAGCCTTTGGACATGAGTGGAGTTAAAAACAGGTAGTGAACACTGATGTCTATATCTATGTTTTGTTCTTCACAATAACATAAATACAGATTCAAGCTTTTAATTTGCTTGGTTGGTATATTTTTTTACGCATTATGTTTTAGTTTTTCAAAATGATTGAAAACTTGAAATTTTCGTTTTCTAGGACAAATTATGTTTTGGGAATTTTAGTGTTTGGATTTTTTGTTTTGAAAAGCTCACATACTTGCAACGTAATTCAAAAAACTATATGAGGGGGAAGAATCTAAGAAATAACAAATGAAAATAAATAAAAGTGAAAAAGGTAAAATAAAAGTTGAAAAATTTAGCTTTTTACCACTCTCTCCATTCCTAATTTTTTTACTTTATATGTTGGGATCGATAGTAATAAAAGTTATTTCTTTTCTTTCTCAATTTGTATTCTTTTTATCAAAAGAAAATGAAAGACAAAAGCACAAAGCTTAGCAATTCGTTGTCTACAAACTACATCTGCAAGCATTGTAAGGTCTAATTGAGCCTCTTCTTAAAAAAAATACTTAAATAGATTACTTATCACACAAACAAACTAACAAACTATGAATTATTCAATCTTAACACATTTGTCACAAAAAACTGGTTTAAGTGAACGGTTTCAAAATAGTTCAGCTTCGAGTCCAGATAGGTTTTTGACCTTTTTAAATTCTAACTCTTGTACCTGACATTGTATTGTAATATTTGAAGTAAAGGACTGATCATAGCGGATCCAAAAATTGGGTTACGGTTGCGAACAATTTAACTTTGATTAACATTTATTTTATATATTTAAAGACACCAGTATTAAAATAGAAATGTTAATGAGTGTCTTTAAATTTAAAAGTTTTTTTATAAAATTAAAAACTTTTATTTACTCTTTCAATAAAAAAAAACTTTTATTTACTAATACAAGTACTAGATAGTGGGATGCAGGAAATGTTACCACATTAAATGATTAACATAGAGGGATAAGCAGCATAAGATGTAATATCACAATGACCTCGATATTCACAATTTTCCCTTATAAGTATCTCGTATCCTAATTAAACTCATCAATTTTTCAGGAAGCCAATATTTTTGCCCATCACTTATATCATAACCAATTATAGTAACATCATGCATACTCGTATCATATGGGGTTTGGAACATATGGTACCAGCATGCATGTTGTTGCTAAAATTGTGTACAATACAAGTGATGGGAAAAAAATATTGTTTGATTAAAAAGTTCAGGGTAACTTAGGCTGCGAGAGATTTATCTGGCTCGTGATTTAGCCTTTTTAGGTTACGGGAAATTAAAAGTTTTTTATTTAAGAAAAAAGTTTTGCTTGGCTTATCGCAAGCTAGGTCGTAAGCTCCGGTAGGCTGACATGACCTATTCTCATCCCTACACAAAAGAACAACATGAATCATATGTGGTTGTGTAACATGAATTTTTCGTATAATGTGATTTTAACATGCGTAATTCCAATTGGTCCTACTTATTAATCCTTAGTGTGACCAAACCTTAACCAAAATAGAACAAGTAGTCGATAAATCATCATCATCAAAAGATGATCACGCGAAGCACGAATTCAGTATGTTCAAAGCAAAGTACAACAAAAGCTACGTAACTCAAGAAGAATACGATTATCGATTTGGTGTGTTCAAGAAGGATTTGGAATAGGTAGAGATGATGAGCAAGATTAACAAGGCTGCTAACAGGACTTACAAGCTTGGCATACAATATTTTTCCGATTTAACTAGAGAAGACATACTGGATGTGCACGTCCTTCTCCATTCATACCACGATCACCAACTCTACTCCAATGTTATTTACACAACCTAAACCTAGCGCTGCACGCAAGAGTTTTTAAGGAAGGCGTTTACGGCGAATTGTGTGGTTCGGCATATGACCACCAGGGGCAGATCTAGACTTTTGGTATATGTGAGGCTAAATTTTCAAAGAACAAATAATGCAAACCATATTAAAAATAAAAAATAATATTGTTTGATACAATACATTACAATGAAAATCTCGTTTCCTATCCATTTGTTGAAAATGAGCTAAAATGATATCATTTCTAATTGTTAAAAGAACATCTCTTTCTATATAAGTTACAAGACGGTCATTTAGCACTGATCACCCATTTTGTTACATAGGTTACTCTTCACAATTTTTATAGCTGAAAAATCATGTTCAACACTTGCAGTTGCTACCGGCAAGAGCAAAGTCAACTTCAAAAGTTTATAAATCATAGCAAATGTGTTGCATTTATTTGTTTCCACAAGTTTTGCACAAAGATCTGAAAGTCCTTTCAACTTAGCAAATTTTCGGTTTAGATCGAACATTCGTAATATAATTCATAAGTTGATGGCGTAACACCACTTCCGACACATCTATAAAATTATTTGGATAAAACTCAGTCATCATCAATAATTTGTTCACATCAAAAACTGCAAATGACTTTACGGAACTCAAATATAAAACACACTGTAAAATAGATTAGTTTACTCATTTACTGACTTGTTTTTTTGTGTCATATCTATTATTAAAAATAAAATAAAAAATGGGAAAAGGCATGTGGGGCTTTAGCCCCACATATACATGCATCTGCCCCTGATGACCACATTAAAAACAAGATTCTTCTCAAGAGCAGATCTCTTCTCTTGCGCCTTCCTCTCGACCGATGACTATCAAAAACCTTCGCTTTGTTTCTTTTTTTGGTTCGTAAGGAATTTGTTTAATTAAACCCTAGCAATTTCTTTTTTTGGTTTGTAAGAAATTTCTTTAATAAAAAGCAATAGGAGATGAGCAGTAGGAGAATTTTATTGAGTGTGCCAATAATTAGATTGTTAATGTCTTTGCATTGATTGCATTTTGCTTCTGTTTTCATGTTGCATTAGATTGCTTATCAACTCATTTTCTGTTTAGACTTTAGAATGCTATTTTGTCTATGAATCTTTCATGGAAAGAAATAATGAATCAAGTTATTAATTAATCAAGGAGGGAATGAAAAGGAACATGAGAATTTTAGATATAGGAATCTTTTTGGTTGTGAGTATTGTTAGTATGATTAATGATAATTTGAAATGGTGAATGGAGTTAAGGTTTGGAGAAAAGGGAAAAGAAGTAGGAGGATGGTAGAGCCCAAAAAGTTCTTAAACAAAATATGACAAATTTTCATCTGATTAGCCGATTCATCCATTGAATATACCAAAAAGTTAAAAATGACTTCATCGAATTTAATATTTTTAACCCTGCATTGAACATCACTAGTTCGACACATCTTTAAGTCCCCATAGTGTCTAAGGAGCGTAAAAATGTGTTGAAGCTTAGAAAAATATAAAAAATTTGGGACACTTGTTTGACACGTGTCGTACGGGTGTCGGACACCGGGCACCCTTAATGCCAGAGTTGTCCATGCTTCATAAATGTATACAAAAATTAGTTGTGGATCCCTTAAGCTTAAAGTCACATTCATACTGAATACACCATCCAAGAAAGGTTAGAAAGTATACATGAGCATTGACTTATGCAAGACATCTTCAAACAAAAAAGACAATGGCTAGAGCCTAGAGGTACACTATTTAACTTCTTTTTTGCTTCTGCTACTACAAAAGTGAAGTTTAGATCATTTGGAAGGAAAATTAGAAGACAGTCAAGTAAACAATAAATGTTAATAGGTATACACACATCAGTAATAAATGATAAAACCTTGCACTGCTCCAGTCTCATGGAAAACAAAGAAACTAGTGACACTTTCTAGATCTTCAAGTGAAGCTGAATATCGTGCAATGGCTCATGCTACTAGTGAAATGCTTTGGCCGCGCAATCTGTTAGCAAGTCTTCAAGTCCCGAGCACTAAATCCACACTTTTGAATTGTGATAATCAACCATCTCTTCATTTTGCTGCAAACTCGATTCCACGAAAGAACTGAACACATTGAAGTCGATTGTCATTTCATCAGGGAGCATATACATTCAGGGGCCATAACCACAACTTACTTGCCAACCAAGCAACAACAAACAAGCTGACATTTTTACTAAATCCTTGGGAGCAAAGGCATCTCATGAACATATGTCTGGTGTTCATAACCCTCCCCCTCCAACTTGAGGGGGAGTATTAGAGAATATGATCAGAGACATAGAGTTTGTTAAAACATATGTAATTTTTAGTTTTCTGTTATCTACCTCTATCTCTAAGTTTGTTACATAATGTGATTAGAGATAGAGTTTGCTAGTGATTTTCCCTATTATTTAGCTATAGTAGTTAATCTTCAGCGGCCTATATAAAGGCATGCATAGGTAACTTATTTTTTATTTTTAAGGAAATATAAAAAATTTCCATTCACTATCTGTTATCAACATTACAAGGTCTTCAAACTCCCTAAACTCTAATCCTTTTGAAATCCTTATTTGAAAAATCAAAATTTCTGACCTGATCAATTTGGTAAGGATTTTCTGTTATTTCAAAACTTTGCAGAAGCGTGTTTTTGAAGGGTAACACTTCAAATTTGAAAGTTTTATGATTTAAATATTAAATGAATAAAAACCTATTTATAGAGGTAAAATGTTCTGCTATACACTATAGCTAAAACACCCTCACTGTTTACTGATTCCACTATATAATTTATTGCAATGAAATTCTATCTGTTGTAGCTTGGAATGAAGATGAAAGGATTAAATTGAAAAAGAGAGGCAAACTCTCACATAAATTTCCCCTCACCTACTTTCTTTGTCAATCTGCAGGCATGCTTCATACATATTCATGTTTAACTGATCCTTCAAACTTTCCTCAGATGTACGATAATCAACACTTCCGACAAAAGAAGATTGATGCGTTGTCCTCAACTCAAGAACTGAAAACAAGAAGTTAACATTACTTAGATTTTTTGTCGTAAAAGAAATTACAATTTTTGTGTCTTTTCACTTTGAAAAAAAAAAGGTTCAGCGAAGTAAGGTGCTAAGAATGTTGTTGTTGGAGCATTGCATAAAAGATTGAAAGAAAAAAAAGAGCTCCAATTTTTTTAAGAAAATAGTTCAGTAGCCTTAGAAGAGTTCAAAGTAGAGAAACAACAAGTTATTATATGGACCCTGAATTTTTTGAAAGGAACTCTCAAATTCATTCTTCTACACCAATTTAGATATTTGAACCCATGGCTGATCAAATGGACGGTTACCTGATTATGTATAAGCTGGAAACATTTTATGGACATGTCACATGTCGTTTTTATAAGGTCTCTTAAACAGTCTTACTAATAAGTATACTAGTAGAATGACTCAAATAAATAAATGCAAAAAGACTCAGAGTGTGTAACTCCTCACATAACATAGTTTTGATTAAACTAGAATCTACTATTTTAACTAGTGTTAGCCTGTAAATTTGATAGGTTCATTTAATATGGTCAACATTTGTTTGACCTTTAACTTTGCAGAAATCGAAGAGCTTTCGTATATAAATTGAAAAGCTTCGACAAAGCATCAACATAGAGCGAATGGTCAGAATCTCGACAAAGCAAGGCTGAAAGGATGTTTCGCGTCAAAGACAAACAAAAGGCGGGAAAACACGATTTCAAGCAATGAGACGGTTTCATTTTAGTGGAAAACGTGGGACAAGTAGTTGTCCAAGATGGATGAAGTGCTGATCACAGGCTTAGTGGCTCGCCATCTAGTTTTTAATATAAACAATAGTTTCCAAACCGAAAAGTGGGTTGCAAATCATATACAGAATTCTACAACACTCAAACTACCAGCGTCTAGGGAAACGAGTTATACAGAATGTATGTAAACTGATTTGTAGACCACCCCTTTTATTTTAATGCAATGCATTTTATCTTTTCCTTGAGTTTACGTGCGTAAACTTACTTTTATCTTGCTTTATTTTAAGCTTTTACTTGCAAACTCAAACTTGTCGAGAGACAGTGCCTTTTTATTCAAACCCGTCCTGCTCTCTAAGCAACCTGAGTGCATTTCGTGGTCTTTTTTCAAAATTTTTTCCTATAAAAAACATTTGCACAACAGTTTTGAGATTTCTAGTTCGATCTCGCTTGTAATAATTAGAATTAGCCCATGTTTGCCAAAATCACAGGTAAACAACTAATAAACTAACATTTTCACCATGTATTTTAATCAAACAAACAAAAGTATGATTTCAATCAAACATGGTGAGAATCACATGTTTGATTAAAATCATCCTTTAAGTCTGTGAACAACTTAAAGTGACTAAAAATAACCACATGGAAACTCTTTTCAGCATATAAAGAAATAACCACATATCACAAGGATTCATGCGTTATATAATTTTGGACAGAAGTTTATGTACCCCCTCCTTAACAAAATACGTACATCTATGTTTGTTTTGTTTGTTCTTTTTTGGAGATAAATTTATCTAATTTCCTTGATTAATATGGCGAGTTCAACAAATTCTGTTTATTGCAACTCTAATTTGATTAAGATATACTGATCTATCAACCCAGTTACTATTATAATTGGCCTATATAAACAGTGCTATTATAATTATAATTTGTTATGGTAAAGTGGTGGAAGTATTGGGTTGAATATGCAGGGCATTGTGGCATTACAACAACTTGTTCACTTGTGATGAGTTTACAAGTTATGAGATTTATCTTGTACCATGTGGTACCTATATGAACCATGTTGCTATGTTACTACCGTATTAAGTAGGGGTGTTCAAATCAAAACCAATTTAAAATAAAACTGCAAACTGATCCAAAAAAATCGAAAACCGCAAAAAATCGAATATTTTTGGATGCATTTGAATGTTGGTTAGTAAAAACCGCTAGGATCATATTTCGTATTACTTTTTTAAAATCGAACCAAACCGAACCGAACCGCAAAAGTAAATTGAGTGAGTAATATTAATATTAATAAAATAATTACTTGTTACACTTTGGATATCTAAAAATTGACTATAGAAATTGTTCGATGAAGAATTCATGGGATGATCTCCCCGGTGAATCAGACTATAGAAATTGAAACCAAACAAACATACACACTATACAGTGAAGGATATTTTTGTAAAACAACTCAATTACTTTTTTTCTATTCAACATTAACTACATTTCTTAATTTATGTGAAATTGTTAAAGTGACATATAAATTGGAACGGATGAGTGGCACATCTCATAAATTAAGTGGTAAGTGAAACAAATACAAATCTTAATTAATAAACTTTTTAGTCCCAATCAAAGCATATTGCCGGTTTGAGTTTGTAATATATATGAATAGTTACGGTTGGTCTTTGTTATCTTTATTTTAGAAACTATAGTATATGTGTTTCATATGGAATTAGTCCTTATAAAATGTGGACCATAAGGATTTGTGAAAATTACATGAATTTCATATTTTATATTGGCCTTAGCAGATTGTGTAGTTTACATGAAATGAGGAAGAAAATTATTGCTACTACCACTATCTCCAGTAGTTTCTTGATCAGTGTGATCAGGTTTCAACGAGCCTAATGAATTATGTCTCTTTCCATTCAGTTGATCCATAGGAAATTGTTCTCTACTACCTCTTGAGCCTGAAACATGATTTGCATTTGCAGGAGACTTGTTACCGACAGACACTCTTGAGCCGACAGATAGTACCTTGTGTCCACTACTTGATCCAGTCTTGTTGATTTTATTCTCTTTAGGTTTCACTGAAACCTCACTTGAGATTCAGGAATTGTCATATAGCTTCTCAGTGAAGCTTGTTAAGACAACGTGAAATCCTGCAGAACAATCTCAGTTTGTTCTCAACAGGTCAGATGCATTTTCTCGGGCTCAACAGAATGCACTTTGAAGTTTTCAGACATCACTGAATCAACAATATTTCCATGGGAGTTGTTAACAGTTTCTAATTGATCCGAATCAGAGATAGGTAAGTTAGGAGTCGGAGTATTGTCTTCAATACCAGATCAATCTTGTTTCTATTATTAACTATCCCTTCTACTAAATCTTTGGCGTTGTGCTCGATTTCCAAAGTCTCTAATCTGTCAGGTGAGTCAAGAGTTGAAGAAACAGATACATCCTTGTCTTGTGCATGATGAGTGTTGAAAAAAACCAGTTAGAGGTTGCAGTTAATGCTTTTGATGATTCGAAAGGAGGAGTAAAATGTTTTTTTATCCCTTATATTCTGTTTTCTGTTTTTAATTTTTTTGACATTTTCTTTTATTTTTGTTTTGTTAAAACATATACTAATGTCTTCCTAAATAAAACATATGCTAATGTCTTCCAAAAAAAAAGAACACGTACCAATGAAGAATATGATGTTATGTTCTGTTTCTATTTTATGACGGTTTGTTTGGCTACTAGTGTTGTAGTTTACCATGAGGTCAATTTTCAATCGATTTTATGCCAATTGTTGTGTATGTTTTCTGATTATGGTGTGTTTTATAATTCTTGATTAGGGATTTAGTCCATGTTACTGCTCTTGATTCATCCACATTGGTTATAGCTCCGCTTTGTATGTGTTTTTCACTGTTGCGTGATACGATTTTCCCTTTCGATAAATGTTAGGGATCAGGAGCGAATCCGGATCCCCGACTACTGTGATATAATTGTTGCCCCCCTTTGTCGCTGAATCATATGAATCTGGTTCAAATAATTCTGACAGGATAATGTATAAACTTGCAGGAGTACTTGTTATTTCCTTCCCTTTATAGCATAAGCAATTAACTTCCCTGCATTTAATTTTTCATTTAGTTTTAGGATAATTTGCTGTTGTGTTGTATTATTGGTTTCTACTGCAAGAGGGAGTGGTTTTATGGTCTATGGTAAACAGCTTGAGGCTGAAATTCCTTCACTTAAAAATGCCTTTTTCTCTAAAACTCATTTTTCATATGTCATCATGAATCAAATGCTCTTTATTACCTGATGACTGATTCATATGTACTTGGATATTATTTCAATTGATTTATTGATTGTAAATTACTATAAAAGTGTAATCTTGTAATCAAGGGTTGTTATTTATTGTTAGGGAGAATTTGGTGAGTAAATTTTGAGAATGTTATATAGAATTTATTATACTATCTTTTTAATTGATTTCAGTCCTTTGTAACAGGTAGTTTGTTCACATGAATTCGTGATAGATTCATTTGTTTTGGTTTGTATAGATGCAAATCTTCGTTAAGACACTTACTGGCAAGACCATAACTCTTGAAGTTGAGAGTTCAGATACCATAGACAATGTTAAGGCCAAGATACAAGACAAGGAAGTGATCACCTGACCAGCAACGTCCCATTTTTTCTGGCAAGCAGCTTGAGGATGGGCGCACCCTTGCGGATTACAACATCCAAAAGGAGTACACCCTCCATTTGGTGCTCCGTCTCCGCGGTGGAATGCAAATCTTTGTGAAGCCTCTCACCGAAAAGACAATCACCCTTGAGGTGGAGAGCTCTGACACAATTGACATTGTCAAGGCCAAGATACAGGACAAAGAGGGTATCCCACCATACCAGCATCAGCTCATTTTTGCTGGAAAGCTGCTCGAAGATGGCAGAACTCTTGCGAATTACAACATCCAGAAAGAGTCAACTCTCCATCCTGTCTTGCGACTTCGTGGTGGTATGCAGATTTTTGTGAAGACCCTCACAGGAAAGACAATTACTTTGGAGGTTGAAAGCTCAGACACGATTGATAATGTGAAGGCTAAAATTCAGGACAAGGAGGGCATTCCCCCAGACCAGCAAAGGTTGATTTTTGCTGGAAAGCAGCTCGAAGGTGGTAGAACTTTGGCTGATTATAACATTCAGAAGGAGTCTACCACCTTGTCCTTCGTTTGAGGGGAGGCATGCAGATCTTTGTGAAAACTTTGACAGGAAAGACCATTACATTGGAGGTAGAAAGTTCAAACACCATTGATAACGTGAAGGCAAAATTCCAAGAAAAGGTTTTATCTTGGAGATGGAGCCTATCGAGGTTGGATATCCCCTCCCGTCTGTTCTTTGAATGGTGTTGGGATCCGATAGATTGTCTATTGCGGAGGAGGGCTTAGGGGGAGGCTGCGGTTTTGCTGGTTCTGGGGTGTTGCCTGTGCATTCTGCTGCTGTTTTTGCTGTCTCTGCAGTGCGGCCTCCTGCTGTTTTTTGGCAGGGCTGCGTTTTGGCCTGTTTTGGTCCCTCGTGGTCCCGGGTGGCCTCAGCTATGCCTCTGAAATTTGGTGCCTTATATTAGATTGCAGGGCCATAGCTTTTGTCCGTTCCGGGTTTTTTATGGTGGCCTCTTTCGTGTTTGTGGGGGTTGGTGGTTTGAGGTGTTCCGCATATTTCTGGCGCCTGTTGTATTTGTTGTTGATTTGCGTACCACGTGCGTCCTGTGCGGGTATTGCTTGATAATATTTGCCGTTTCAAAAAAAGAAAAAAGTCCAGGATAAGGAAGGAATCCCACCAGATCAGCAGAGGTTGATCTTTGCTGGGAAGCAGCAATTTGAGGATGGAAGGACCCTTGCTGACTACAACATTCAGAAGGGGTCTACTCTTCACCTTGTTTTGCGCCTTCATGGTTGGAAGATACATGTTTCAGAACTGTCTTGTTATGTGTGTTGAAGTCTACCAGTGTGTATAGTTTTTATGTTTCAGAACTTGGGTGTTTGGTCTGTGATGGCCCTGCAAAACTATCATTTAATGTGGTTTGTGTCTCTCTAGTTTTTACCTAAGGATGACACATGGTTGGAAGAGTTCATATGATCAAAATAGTCACACAGTGGAGTTGGTGAACAAGGCACAACTTATAATGAGCCCTTTGAAGTCAAATGCCTTTTCTAAAACAAAACTTAATGCAACGAGCTCGATCTGCAAGTAATCTAAACCTAAGATCATACAATGTCTTGTTTTAAAACTTTTGAGAAATATTTTATTCAAATAGAACAGATAGGAAATTGTATGATTTTAAACAGAACCTGCCAAGTATGATTCAGATGATCATCTTCAAAATTTTAGAATAATGGAAAGCTCAATCAAAACTATATTATATGTTTTAAATACACATGTAAGTTCACTCTAGTTACTATCTTTTTTTCATTATTTACTAGTTTTATTGTATCAAATGAAGAGAGGTATAATAAAAGGATGTTAAAGGTAAAATTCTCTAAGGTAGACCTCCGTTTGATTCTTCTTCAAGGAATTGAATGAAGTTACTGAGAAAGGTCTCAATAGTAAGGGCAATATTCAAACAATCATATATGTTAGATTGCAAACCATCAATTTTTCAATTAAGTATTAATAAGGAGAGATTTAGAGAAGCTCAATTTGTTACTCAGTTATTTTACGGCATCAAGAGTCAAGACCAAATGTTAGCTAGCATACTTTCAAGAATCATGCATTGTGTAGGTGAAATAATGAGATATCTCTAGCAAGGCACATCCCACTTTGAAATTTTTATATTTTAATACGAATTGGAAAGGTTTATTTGTTGCCATGAGAAGCGCAATCGGTGACTGCCATTGCTTTGATTTGGTAGTGTTTCATGCCGTTTAGAGAGTAAGAATGCGAGATATGCTGACTCAAAGCAACAATTAAGAAGGAATATATAGTTACGGCTGCTGAGCTTTTAGACGAAACAAAGTAAGGCAAGGCAACACAATTTTTATATTGATAATCAAGTTACAGTACCAGTAGTTTCATATTAAGCTTACTAAAGTCCAGTCTTGAAAATGGTTTATGGCGAAGAATAAGACCGATACAGTCTACTTTAGGAATGATGTGTTGATTTGTCTCCTAAAAGAATAATCATATAATTTTTTCTAAGGGCTTCTCGTAGTAGTTTGTTTTCCCTTCATCATTGAGTACTATTTGTACTCCTCTCTAATTGTAATGTTGCTTTGCTGTTTTAAAACAAGGAAAACTAGAAGTCAAGTAATGTTTGTGTGTAAAAATATGGATTTTGTTGCAGTGCAGTGGATGTTATTTAGTTTTCACTCAACTAAGCATTCATTATCATTCTTTGGAATACGAATGTAACATATAACAGCAATAAGAACAAACAACTATTTACTTAATTATTTATGGATTAACTTTTCACATATTACATCATCATAGATTTCTTGCACACACATCACAAACAAGTAAGCATTATAGCCATAAAGAGCACACGAATTAAGACAAAAGAGTAACAAAGCTTGTTCTTAGTTCAAAACCAGAGATATCAATGGACTTCACTTCAGGCTTCTTGATCTATTCTTTTGGAACAGTGTGAGAACACCATTCTCCATTGTAGCTTTCACTTGATCCATTTTCGCATTCTCTGGCAATCTGAATCTTCTCGTGAATTTACCACTGCTACACTTCACGCGATGCCATTGATCGTTCTTATCTTCTTTCTCAACGTTCCTCTCTCCTTCTTCAGTCCTGGAAGATCAGCCTTGAACACGTGTGCTTCCGGGGTCTCCTTCCAATCCACTTGTGTGCTCACAAACACAGAATTGTCTCGAGGGAATGAAGCAGAAAGTGCAGAACTGGGAAATGGAAAATCCTTGAAGGGATCCCAAACGTCAAGGGAGAATGGATCGAAAGTGTTGCTCCTTCGGCCACTGAAGAAACTTGGAATCAGCGACATTTTTTCTCTTTTCTTTGATGTAGTTGAAAACTCTGTAAATCGAGAATGAATATGAAATGTTAATTGCTTTGAATGCTTTAAGTGAATCACATACTTTGCAGGCACCGGAAATATAAATGAGACGGAGGAATGATCTTGTAATTCCCAGAAATTTCTATTTTTGATACATACTGTCATAAGGCCATCAAAATTTTGGAAACACTGTGGGGTACGCTATAGCCCAAGAATGCTCTAGGTATCGGCTAACGCTGAGGTTCTTCCAATCGGGCTTGGGTTAAGCATGAAAGCCGGAAAGTTGCATGGATTTTGAAGCAAAACTTATCTGCTCCGACAATAAAATTATACGCGGATTGATTTGATTTTGAAAGATTAAAGTTTTTACTTTGTAAAATTAATATTACTCGTTAATTTTTTGGATTACACGCAAACAATTTTACTTTAAAAGCTCATATGCTTCAATGACTAATGACGGAGACAATTGTGAATATTTTTCAAAACAATGAAGTATCAAAAAAGCTTTTTTTATCATTTTTTAAAATGCATTATTCCTAACTAACATTTATCTTCTTTTTTTTCATTACAATGATTCACTTAAAAAGTCATACGATAACTTGAGAAATGGTGGAAGGTCCGCGAGGTTTATGGAAATGGAGGAGGACATTGGTTTGATGATAACTTGAGAAGAGTGATTGGTGACAGTATGAAAACCTTTGTTTTTTGAACGGATACGTGGGTGGATGGTGTTCCTTTTATTGTGACATTTAGTCATTTGTTTGAGTTGTTTGAGAATAAGTTGTTGTCGGCGGCAGGTATGAATCATTTGGGTTGGGGTTGGGGGGCAGGTGTGGAAGTGAAAGCGAAGGTTGTTTTCTTGATAGGAAGATTTGATTGGAGAGTGTTGTGCTTTGTTTGGTAACATATTTTTGCAGGATAAGGTGAACGTTAGGTAACCTAAGGGCATTTACTTTAGTTTCTCTGCATTTTTCTTGCGCTTTCAAACCTGTCGAGAGACAATGCCTTTTTTTTTTCTTTCTCTAAAACTCGTTTTGTTCTTTAAGTAACCTAAGGACATTTCGTGGCCTTTTAAAACAGTTTTCCTCAAAAACTTTGCACAACATGTCCTGGGATTTCTAATTCGATCCCGTTTGTAATAATTAGAACTAACCTGTAGTTTACGGAAAACAGGAGGCTCTTTAAAAAACTGTATTTTATTATTCTAGTCAATAACAAATGACCCAGCCTCTTAAACTTGTATTCCACTAAAAACAATTGTCATTGTACGATAACATGGAAATAAATTAATTTTATCCTTATTATTTGGTTACTTTAAAACAAACTAGTTTAGAGCCCGGCGTTGTCCGGGTTAGATATTAAATACGTTTGTATGCACAAATACACGTGTAAGTGTATTAAATTGAATTTATTTAAATTTATAATTATAATAATATCTTAAAAATAAATAAAAATGGTGAGATGAATGTCCAATGCAAGAATAAATAGTGTAAAAAAATCAATAATAAATTAGTTCGAGTGGTAAGAGTTTTGGGTCCCTTTAAACATGTGGTCATGAGTTTGTTTCGTGGCTCATGCGTATGAGAAAAAAATTCAATTGAAAGGGAAGAACCCACCTTTTGTGCCCCACCGATTCCTAACGGAGATTAGTCATCTTTAATGATGATGGAATTTACCTATATCATGGCTACCCAAAAAAAGTATAATGAATAAATAGACAAAAGACATATAGATTAACTCCTTAAAAAAAATTATACGGTTTCACAATGGTTATAATTTTATAAAATATTCTATATTCATAAGAAGTTGGCTTAAATTTTTGGTAGTTATTAGAAATTAAGATACTTTTTATCTCATAACGTATTGCATCAATTAACGTAGATTGATATTATTATTTTTATAATAACTTAGATTGATATTTTGTAACACTGTCATTTCACATAGTGCATTGAATTTTGATCCTCTAGAATATAACCAACAACAAAATTAAATAAATATTAGCATAGAAAAATAATTAAGTTAATGTAAAATCATGTAAGTAAACGTTCACGAAGAATTTTTTTTGATGCATGCTCTATTATACATAAAAATTACATCGATTAAATATATGTTATCTCTTTAAAATTTGGAATTCTTCACATTCTAATGATTCTAATCTTGAGTCTCCATATTTTATATTTAGAGTGTGAAAAATGTTAATAAAGTTTATGGAAAAAAAATAGTATAAGTAAGATTATGAAAAAAAATTATAGAAATGATATTTGTCAAACCTGAAGAATGAGAAATTAAGGTTGATTTCAAAGTGTAGTTCTAATTGTGTTAAAATTATGTGAGTAGTTGTTTAGCAAAAGTCGCTTAAATTAGCAAAAGTCCCTTAAATTTACAAAAGTATGATTTCGATCAAACATATAGAGCCTGTGAACAACTTAAAAGCAGTCTAACATTAAAATCAAAATAACCACATGGAAACCTTTTTCAGCATATAAAGGTGAACCCTTTACTGCCAAATGATAATGGATAGTCATGTAATCAGTCTCAGTCTCATGGTTTGCATATCGCGTAGTAAATCAAATTCCAAAAGAAATAACCACATATCACAAGGATTCCATAACAAAATAATAGAATTGTTATAAGAAGAACTACACACAGCTGACACTTCAACTGTTGCGTAGTGCGATTCACCTCTGCCATTTTCTCTGAAATAAGCATAAATCAAGTAATAACTGATAAGTGGCACATCTCATAAATTAAGTGGTAAGTGAAACAAATACAAAGCTTAATTAATAAACTTTTTAGTCCCAATCAAAGCATATTGCCGGTTTGAGTTTGTAATATATATGAATAGTTACAGTTGGTCTTTGTTATCTTTATTTTAGAAACTATAGTATATGTGTTTCATATGGAACTAGTCCTTATAAAATGTGGACCATAACCATTTGTAGTCACTGGAAAATTACATGAATTTCATATTTTATCTTGGCCTCAGCAGATTGTGTATGCATGAAATGAGGAAGAAAATTATTGCTACTACTATTATCTCTAGTAGTTTCTTGATCAGTCTGATCAGGTTTTAATGAGCCTAATTAATTACGCCTCTTTCCATTCAGTTGATACTTAGGAAATTGTTCTCTACTACCTCTTGAGCCTGAAACATGATTTGCATTCGCAGCAGATTTGTTACCGACAGACACTCTTAAGCCTGAATCGTTATTTGAATTTGCAGGAGACTTGTTACCAGACAGATAGTACCTTGTGTCTACTGCTTGATCCAATCTTGTTGATTTATTCTCTTTAGGTTTCACTGAAACCTCACTTGAGATTCAGGAATTGTCATATAGCTTCTCAGCGAAGCTTGTTGAGACAACGTGAAATCCTGCAGAACAATCTCGGTTTGTTCTCAACAGGTCAGATGCATTTTCTCGGGCTCAACAGCATGCACTTTGAAGTTTTCAGACATCACTGAATCAACAATATTGCCACGGGAGTCGTTAACAGTTTCTAATTGATCCGAATCAGAGATAGGCAAGTTAGGAGTCGGAGTATTGTCTTCAATACCAGATCAATCTTGTTTCTAGGATTAACTATCCCTTCTACTAAATCTTTGGCGTCGTGCTCGATTTCCAAAGTCTCTGATCTGTCAGGTGAGCCAAGAGTTGAAGAAACAGATACATCATGGTCGAGCAAACCACTCAGCCTACTCGAATGTGAATTTGAGCTCGGCTCTTCAAATTTTGATTGAGAAGCAATAAATAACGGATTGCTTAACTTCCTTGATCCATATGGAATTTTCTTTTCTTTGGTCTCTAGTTGGTCTGAGGCAAATGCTTTCGTTGATTGTTTGTAGTTCACAATCAATTTCTTGATTCGGAGGAGATTTAGGCTCCTGTCCGACAATTACATTTGCTTCCATTATTTCTCAATTATGTCATATTCTAACCAATGTGGGATTCAAGAGATGCAAGATAGTGTATTTTGTAAAATAGTTTCTTAAATGATTTCTTTGATTTGTTCATTATGCATACTATTAGACCAAATTAGTCACTCACATATATAGAGGGATTAAATACATTCAGCAAGTCATACAAGCATTAAATACACCCAGGAAGTATGATCCAACAAATAACATCGTTCCATGACATTTTATCAAAATAGAGAACTACTCCTTAAGAAAGAAATTTACATACAAAAGGTAATCATTTGGCTGCATCAGAATGTTACATATTATATATCTAAAGATAATTTGAAGAGTACTATAAATTGGTTAATCAATCATGTGAAGACTCATGACCATCTTGTGAAATAACTTTTCCATTTCTGCTGACATGAACTGGGTAATGCGTTAAGAGCCCGTTTGTTTCAGATTTTTTCCAAAAAAAATCTATTTTTTCATTTTTAAGTGTTTGTTTAGGATTTTTAGAAAAATATATTTTGACCATAAAATGAAAAGTTATTAGGATTAACTTTTCTCAAAATCTATTTTTTTCAACAACAAGGAGATAACACATGTGCATGTTAGAACTCATTTTTTTTTAAAAATGGATTTTTATGGATGGTAGGCAAACACAAATAACTTCAGATTTTTTTTAAAATTTCTAAAAAATAATCTCTAGATTCTTTTGACACAAAGTCTATTTTTTTTAAAACTGAAACAAACGCACCCTAAGTTTCCTCTATTTGAAGATTTTCCTCATACACATATATGCTCCAACCATCCAAGTCACTTTATTTTTAATCTCAACCTCCTTAGCCCAATTTACTACAAATTCTTTTCATGTATCAAACCTTTGTGTGGTTGTAAATGAAGCAATGATGTCTAAACATATTAATCTTATCTACATCTATTCAAAATAAAATGACACATAATTTGATTTTTTTTTCAAAAAAAAATACAAAGCTTAGGGGTTGTTTGGTTTGCGGAAACAAATTTATACTTGGTTGTCAAACTCACGAGTAGACTTAGGGATGGCAATTAGACCCAAACCCAATGGGCACCTGCAAAAAATGCCCTCAATGGGCGGGTAATACCCGCATTTTTGGGTATGGGCTCGGGCTCGGGTAATTACCTGCAAATTTGAACGGGTATGGGCGCGGGTATGGGCACTCTAGTGCCCAGCCCGCCCTATGCCCACACATTATAAACACTATAATTATAATTTTATGTAATACTAAAACTAGTTAATTAATCCTTAGTATTTGATATTTATTGTAATATGCACTTATTTTTTATATTTTAGATCCTTTTTATTTGATTAAATACTACGATTTGCAATAAATTATAAGTTGATTTAAGAGATTTTAGATCATATTTTAAATAAGTTGTGATATTTTTTTTGTCTTTTTGTGGTTAAAGTGCGGGTAATGGGCGCGGGTACGGGCTCTTAGATGCCCATAGGGTACGAGGACGGGCACCAAACATGTTACCCACGAGAGTTTGGGCTCGGGTACGGGGATTTTTTATTAACGCGAGTATGGGGATGGGCACTATAGTACCATGCCCAAAGGGTACCCATTGCCATCCCTAAGTAGACTCATACGAATTTATGAGTCTAGAAAGCAAAAACGAGTGAAATCACACATATAATCATTTTCGTGGTAGACTCGCATATACTCATGAGTCTATGACGAGCTTATGAGATTTTTTGAAAAAACAATTTTTTAAAAAAAAAGCTCAAACTAAACAAAATTTGAAAGGAAAAAAAAAACCTAATCCTCTTTTCTTTTTCAATCTCACTCTCAATTTAGAAACAAAATTAATTATTGCAAGTATTTTTTAAAATTTTTCCGTTATTTTTGTGTGTGGTGTGCAGTATTTTACGTGTCCACACAAAAATGAGCAATGCGTGGAATATTACTTTTTTTTTGCTAATAATGCGGGAAATATTTTTGAATAAAGGAATATTTTATTGATAATTTTTTCCTACCTATAAAAAAGGAATATGCAATTCATGACACAGGTGAAGTGCATGACTTATCTGCAATGCATGGTAACTTATGACCTAGATTTATTTATACATGAAAAAACTCACTGATCCAACCCACCACCTGACTAAATCGTCAACCGATCAACTGAATCTCTAATTAGACGAGGGTGGGCGAAATATACACACCACAGTTTCGATTGGATTAGCATTTTCGGGCCGTCACTAACCAAAACATATCATTTGTCCACCCCTACTTTCGCATGGTGTTCTTCTTTATCATGAAGAAGGGTGAGTCTATTAATGCTTTAATTTTGTTTTTTCATGCTTTAAAATTATATTAAAAAACCCTAATATTTATTGAAACTCTAATCTTCAACTTCATTCAAAATAAGAAAATGAGTTCTCCCTGTGTTAGATTTTGTTTTTTATATATGTTGGTTAATTTTGTTGTGACCATTTGGGTTCATTGTTACTTTTTGGCCTGTTCTTGTTAACTTTGGGTTGGGATTCTTTCAATTTCTCAAAGTAAATGTAAGTGTCCACATTTGATATAGAAATAGATATGCACATCTTTCTATAATGACTAATTAAAAAAATCACTAAAAAAACTAGCAAGAGTAAGTATTGTTACCACATTTGTCCTGTTGTTTACACTAATAGCAGCTTCCTGTTCTCTCCAATCAGTATATGTTGGAATATTAATATCACTCATGTTAAAGGATGCTCATGTTCTTTAACATCCTTTAACATGAATGATGCTCATATTTCAACATCTTTTGATTGGAGAGAACATAGAGCCGTCATTAAGCAACATGGCACATGTGACAACTATAATGATTCTCTTGCTTATTTTTTATTGATTTTTTTAATAGTCATTTTAGATCATGAAATTTCCATAGAAAACATAATTATCATAGTTAAGAATATCCCAAACATGTAACAAACTTTTATATGACAACACAACCTTCAAGTACTAATTTGTAAGACTGTGCATGGTAAACTAAATGATGTCAACCAAATCAATGTTATGTTTTTGGTTTGAAAACAAAACCATTTTGATGGAATAAATTGAAAATGTTTGGTGAATAAGAAAAGTGAATTTAGAGAATGTAAATGAAAAGTGAGAGAGTTCTATACGAAAACTTGTTGATTAGGAATAAGGGAATGAATTGTATACAAGTCTTTGATGTTTAGCATTCTTATACTCTCATAGAATGTAACTAATTTGCTAAAAACACTCAATACTTAGAGAATGTACATATTCCCTTATTCCCCTTTGATCACAATACATTCAGAAATGCAGACTTTACATCTAGTTGATGCATCATCTAGCCTTTGTATGTTGTTACGGTCACAACTATTCTAAATTTCTAATTGTTTCAAGCTTTGCAACTGGTGCATATACTTCATTGAAATCAATACAAGGTTTTTGTTGGAAATCTCTTGCTATCAACATTGCTTTATACTTAGCAATTTCACCATTTAAGTTATAGTATAACTTGTAATAACTTGTAGAGTGATAACCTATGAGAATCATTGCTTAACTCCTACCATCTTCTTTGCTTTGAGATGCTTATTGCCATATTCAGTATGCTTATGTTTTTTCTTTCAACAATACCATTTTGTTTTGGAGTAGCAGGAGCTATAATTTCAAGCTGAATTCCTTATTTCTCACATAATTGTGCATATTTAGTGGAAATGTATTCACCCGACCATCAGTTCTCAATTTCTTAATGCTGCAATCAACTTGTTTTTCAACTAACAACTTAAATTTCTTAAACTGTGTGAATACATCACTCTTTCCTTCAATCAAATAATTCCACATGTATCTAGTGAATTCATCTATGAAGTCACTAGGAGGTAATTGCTATTTTCTGATCTTCATAGAATGTCAGAAGTATTTCTATCTTAGAGTTGAAAATAAGAGATCATATCATATAACAAGTTACATAATTTAAATATTTTGAGTGTATAGTATAAAATAACGTAGAATTAAAGTAAGTAGATGTAAATCATCGTATTCAAGCTCAGTGGTTGAAATGGAGAAGAGCCTCGTGTGTTTTAAGTGGCTTGAACTTATTGACAGAAGACTTGTATGTAGATTCATATAGCCGACCCCATTCAGTGGGATATATAAGGCTTGATTGTTGATCTTGACAAATGGAAGTGTTGGATGTTAATCAGCTAAATTAATCAATTAAGATTATTTAGTGAAGGACTAGACGAATGACAATACATGACATTAACTTATTAATTCATAGTACCATTTCATTTTTTTCAGCTAGGACGGCATATTTGTGCTTTTGGGCACCCAGCCAACATTTTTTTTATAGATCTATAATTTATGTATGCTTTAATGCAATGCCATGTACAAATTCCATATAAATAGGCCATAATACAATACCAATATTCATCAACCATTACTTCAAAAATCTACTAGAGCTTTCAAGTTTCAAAGTTCTTATCAAATGGCTAATCTCTCATTCTTGCTGCCTGTTTTAGCTCTTTCACTTTCAGTTGTCTTTGCAGCTGATGCTAGTACTCTTCAAGATTTTTGCGTGACAATTTTAGGGAATTCAGTATGCAAGGATCCTAAACTTGTTGAGGCAAATGACTTCTTTTTTAGTGGCCTTCACATAGCAGGCAACACCATAAACCCTGTCGGGTCTAGAGTAACTCCAGTCTTTGCAGCTCAGCTACCAGGATTGAACACACTAGGGATCTCAATGGCTCGTGTCGATATAGCACCATGGGGAATTAACCCTCCTCACTCCCATCCTCGTGCTACCGAAATATTCACCGTTCTTGAAGGCACTTTAGAAGTTGGATTCATCACTTCAAACCCGGAAAACCGCCACTTTAGAAAAAATCTACAAAAGGGAGATGTGTTTGTGTTTCCTATAGGACTCATTCACTATCAAAGAAATATAGGAAATGGTAATGTTGTTGCCATTGCAGCTCTTAGTAGCCAGAATCCAGGAGCTATCACTATTGGTAATGCAATGTTTGGGGCTACACCTGAGATAGCCAGTGAAGTACTTGTTAAGGCTTTTCAATTGGACAAGACTACCATCAATTACTTGCAGTCAAAGTTTTAGAATATTGGGTGTGGCTTTGATATTTTTGTTTATATGTTTCATTTGTTGGTCTTCCTTGTCTCCTAAGGAATTTTATTACCATTCATTTGATTCTTTCCTAAAATTGTGAGCATTTACTGTTTCCTTTTGTTTTATCATGTGATATTGATTAAAAAAGATTTGAAGCATTTCCCTTGTATTTGTAGTTTTTCCATCTCCAAGTATCAATTGTTCATATTTGAGATTCTGTTGATGTTATATTTCCATTTATTGAATATTTCATTTCACTCCCCCTCACGACCAGCGCTATTGGGCTTGGATCGTGAACATAAATGACGGGTGGCCCGATATCGGAAGCTCAATGGGTCTTGAAGAGACTCTAATACCATCTTAGAAATTGTGGTTGGACCTAACACAACTCCACAAAACCGGCTTGTGAGGTGAGGATTGCCCCCACTTATAAACACATTGTCAGACCATCTCCTATCCGATGTGGGACT
>Ga0315913_1001147_pt1 | contig 27946 bp, 19 predicted proteins | sample MpolsnodulesMG_FD_207736 | JGI IMG/M metagenome (GOLD analysis project Ga0315913, IMG submission 207736) | Medicago polymorpha root nodule microbial communities from Los Angeles, California, United States - small nodules | ecosystem: Host-associated > Plants > Roots > Nodule | place: USA...
CTAATTAATAATTTAGGTTGCACCACTACTTCAGTATATTCTCCAAACGAAAAGGAAGAAATAGTAAGCAAATAATGTGTATAAATATCTGTCATCAACATGCATGCTCATTCACAACTCATCAATACTATCAAAACTTCATAGTACTTATAAGTAAATATCATTATGAGTATCATCATGTCTTCAAAATTACCATTTTCTTTTCTTTCTGTTTCAGTAATAGTTGCTCTCTTGCTGGCAACTACTGAACCAGTGACCTCTCAGAAAACAACTTCCTTCGACTTTCAAAACTTCACTTCAGGTCAATCTAATTTAATCATGCAAGGTACCGATATTTATCCAAATGGGATAATGGCACTCACCAACCCTACTAAACCTAATACTGGACGGGTGTTGTATTCAAATTCGGTGCCTATTTGGGATAGTACTACCGGACATGTTGCTAGCTTCATCGCTTCCTTCTCCTTCGTCGTTGAGGACTATGGAGGTTATATTCCAGCCGATGGAATCATCTTCTTTCTTGCACCACACGACACCGTCATTCCTCCCAACTCTTTGGGTGCAAATCTCGGAGTAGTCGATGGGGAATATGCTTTCAATCGATTTGTTGGTGTAGAGTTTGACAATTTTCCCAATGTGTATGATCCTAAATATCCACATATTGGAATTGATGTTAACTCTTTAATTTCCCGCAGGACAACACCATGGAACAAGGTAAGTGGGTCATTAGTCAAAGTAAGTATAATCTATGACTCTCTCTCTAAAACATTGATGGTTGCAGCCACTAACAACAATGGTCAAATTTCTACTATTGCTCATCCTGTTGATTTGAAAGCTGTTCTCCCAGAAAATGTTAAGGTTGGTTTATCTGCATCAAGTACATCTACTGGCCGCCAAACGCAAAACATTCATTCATGGTCTTTCACTTCAACCTTGGCATGATTGGACTACTACGTTATGTATGCATGCATGGAGGTTGTGATAATAACTAGTATGGCTAAAGAAAAGACCATACTAGATTGTGAATTTGTGATGATAACTAGTATGTCTAAACTAGATTGTGATAATAACTAGTATGGCTAAACAAAAGACCATACTTGCACCATGTATATGTTTCAGTTTATCTATAAATAAAGTCCATGCTTAACCTAATAATGTTACCTAAATACGTCGGAAAAAGATACATAGACACACCAATGTCATACACCCTCTTATACCATCCATGACATGGCAATGAATACTTAAAAAAATTGATTTAAAAAAAAAAAAAAAGAATCTCTTTTCCTTCTATCTCGTCAAACCTCTTTTCCTTCCTTCTCTCTCTCCCTCCCCAGCGAACAAAACCTCCATCCTCCTTCACCACCATCCCTCCGCCGACGACATGCTCTTCTCCCCACGTCAGCGACCTCGTCAGGCACGCCATCAATGTTTTCTTTCTTTTAAGTCACGACATTCATGTGTCCTCTGTCTCAACCCATGGTTATCCTCCGAACCGATTTCAGTCTCCGCCCATCGTCCTTCACTCCGCCGTCGTTCTCCTCTCAATCTCATTCTCTACAGTTTTTAGGTTTAAAGTTTTCTAGATCTTGAGTTGTTCCAATTTTAAGTTGTTAGCTTTAAGATCAAAAAAACTTTATGGGCGGCTCTCTCTCCGGTGGTGGTGGTGGTGATGCATGAACGGAGGCGATGTTATTGTGTTGGAAAGATGAAAGGGAAAACATAATTTTTGGGGTTTTGTTTACTGGTGTGAAACAAAGGGAGGTTGTATGGTGGTTGATGGGGTTGACGGCAACAGTAGTGGTGGAAAATGTTGGCGGTGGTTGTGGTGTTCTGGGAGAGAAACAGTGGTTGCTGGTGGTAGTGTGTTGGTGATAGTGGTACAGATGAAAAAGGGACGGAGGGAGAGAAGAGAGAGAGCAGTGGAAGATGATGAAAGAGAGTAAGAGAGTGAGAAGAGAAAGTTGGACAAAATTATCCTTTGTTTTTTTTGTTAATGACAAAATTGTCCATGCCACATGGGATGTAGGATGATGGTATGCCACATAAGGTGGTTTACCTATCATTACTCATAGCTAAGTCATGAATGAATCTCTGTCAATTTCTCAATGAGTAATATATACCACTCCAACATGGCCGTCTAAACTAATATTGAGGCTTAAAGCCAACGCTAAGAATGAATCATATTTAATAAAATTCATATTTTATGTAAATTATATTTTTCATGTATCTTGAGATGCAAAATCATTTTTAAATTTAACATTTCTTTTTCAATACATAACAAAGTCAAGTCCTGGGAGCTTAGCTCAGTTGGTAGGAATATTGTACATTATATGCAGGGGTCGATGTTCGAACCCTGGACACCCCACTTCTCCACAATTAATTGTGGGAGCTCTAGCCACTAGACTACTTGACCCAAAAAAAAAGATAACAAAGTCAAACCAAGAGATAATTGTGAGACCCAGAGTAACTGACGAAAAGAAAGACGGTGCACTTAAAAAATGAGTGTAAATCACAACATTAATAAAGGAAACTATAAACTTTAAGGGTTCATTTGATGGTGAGAATAAAGATACATGATATAATATATTAATCATATCATGTTAAATCTCATGTTTGATGCACCAAATTGATGGATAAAACAAACCATTTTCTTATCATATCTTGGTTTTCCTTTATAATTTTTATCTTGAGCATAGGCTGGGTGGAACCTTATTTATTATCATGATATTTTGTCATTTTAAAAATGTTGTCATATTTAAAATAATGATCTCATGTATTTTTTTTTTGACTAAAAATAAATGATATTCATTCATTCAAATTGATAGAGTACATCAATACAATGCAAATTCTCTAAAAACAAAAAGGATGAATTTTCGAACAAACTCACAACATCTATGTTAATAGCATAAAACGGCAAAGTACAAAAACCTACACATATGACTATTTTCAAGTCTCTGAAATACTCATGTCTCCGGATCTGCAACGTTGACAATGCCAAAGTCATTGATTTGATCTGCACTAGATCGAAGCTGATCTGACAATTTGAACCGAACAAATACCTGAATGAAACATGAAAGACAAACAACGCCGCACAAAGACGACAAACAAAACAACGTTGCACTAAGACGACGAAAATACAAAAGAAAAAATGAAATAGATGTGAAAAACACTTATTTCAGTAAAAGGGAAAGAGAAAAACGAGGTAAATGGGTGATTTTTTGGTAAAAAACCGGCCCTAAATAACCCATCTTTGATGGATGAAGGAGAAGAAATTAAGGTTTTGCTGACGGCCACAAGAGAGAAGGGGAAGAGAGAGAGAGAGAGCAAGAGAGTGAAAGCTACTTGTCACTCTAATGATCTCATGTATTTGTTATTATAATTAATTACAAATGTCATTTTACTATATTTAATTAATTATAGGAGAATAGTTTTTTCGTTTAATCATAATGATATCATATTTGTTATCATGTACGCATCAACATACATGATATGATTAATGCTTATCATGTCTCTATCATATTTTGTGTATATCCAGCTTCTTATATTATCTTGTCTCTATCATATCTTGACCATCAAACAGACTCTAATAGTAGAAAACTGCAATGTACCCCAACAAACACAGATGTAAATTTAGTATTAACCATATTTAAGGAGTTTGAATCACAAAATTTAAACTTTCATAGAAGCTGCAAATGTAAAAGAAAATATTGTTATCTCGTTATTGAATTATATATACATATATACTAGTTAAAAAAAAAATTGGGGCCTAAAGCAAGAGGTTTACTAGCCTAATGGTTGAGACCCTGCACTCCAATAACAAATATGAGAAAAACAAATTCAAGTTTAGTGATATTCAAACTATGATGAGATCAACAAACTATGCATGGCAATGACTTATGCATCCTATCATTAGGGTGGTCTTAAGGATGGGCGGAAGAGACGACAACCTAGGATACCATTTTTTTAGGGGCATACAAATTATTATTTTTACTTAATAATTAGTACTATATAGATATGTTTCGTTTTAACTTGCTTTGATTAATTATACTAAAAATATAATTTTAGAGAACTTTGATCATGAATGAATATTTTGCAACAAAAAATACAAGAATAAAGACATTCAAATAATAAAAAAGGCACAACTTTATTGATTCTTCCAAGACATAAAAAATCATATAGGGCGTGCTTTGCCTATTTGTTGATCTTTCCATCTAATCGGTTATGATATTTTAGTTATTAACATCTAATCATCATCAATAAACTCTAACTTAAGATTGAGATTATCACCTAAAGGTCTTCTCCATTTTAACTATCATAAATTGATTTGTGTAATCCCAAAAATCAATTATTTTTCAGTACAAGAAAAACTACCAGTTGATGGTAAAATTTGCGAGAGGCATGAACATCGAAGACAGATTCATCTTATCAATTGATATTTTTTTAACAAATTATAAATCAATTTGTACATCCTATAAATTGACTATTGGAACATAAAAACAATTTTAATTTCACAAAATCATCAACAACTCACATCATATTCATTTCAAGATTACCACCAACCATCACACAAATTGAATGATTTACGTACTTAACATACAATCGTACATTTAACATCAATAAGCACACAATTATCAATCAATTTTTTTTATTAAGTAGCTTAATTGATAGAAATTCACTTCTTAAATTGAACAAGTGAAGAATACAGAGTTTGAACACAAACTCTTATATATTACTACGTTCTTACCAACTATGTGATAATTATCGATCAAATGTTTGTTTAACATGTGCAACATTGCACATGTTAAAATAACTAATAGTAGTAACTTTTTTGGAAAGCAACAATTTTATATTTAATTAAATATATATGTTCCAATACCAAATTTCTATTTAATATGTGCAAATTTGCAATAGTAATTATGAAAACAATAATTAAAGACACAAGGTCATATCATCTTATACAACCCTCATATTTCCCACGACCCGATCTAGTTTTCTTTCTTTCTTTCTTTCCAAGCAAATTTTCCATCATTTGTTTATTTATTTTATTTATTTTCCCCTCACTTTCTCTCCTTTCATTTTCCTTCCAATTTCCTCTTAATTTCATCTTCAGCCATGTCCATTTACAGGGTACTTTCTCGAGCTTCCAGAACCTTAACGCTTCTCTCTGCTTCGCATTCTTCACCGAAGCCACAACCCTTCTCCACCACTTTCTTCCATCAATTCAGTTCCTTTCATCATCAATCACCAAATGAGGTATTTTCTCACAATACTGAATTAATAAAAATGTAATTTTTTCGTGATTTTGTGTTGTAGTTTTTTTTTTTTTTTGCTTTTTCAATTTAACTTTTCAAAGCTTGTCAAATGCATTCATATAGATTTTTAAGTTTCAACATTCAGAAATTATCGATGGTTTGAAGAGACTTTACATTCAGAAGTTGAAGCCATTAGAAGTTGCTTATCGTTTCAGCGATTTCGTATCTCCTTTATTGGTAAGTACATTGTTGATTTCTCTCATTTTTTAGTAATTAGTTTTTAGCTATGAAGCACGGATACGAACACCTGACACGACACTGACACGCTGACACAGCTAATAATTTGAAAAAATACATAATTTAGTGTAATTACAAGTGTCGGTGTCGTGTCAGTGTCGGACACGACACATGTCCGACACCGGGACACGTCTAATCTGAGGAGTGTCCGTGCTTCATAGGTTTTTAGACTAATATTTACTCATTCGTCTGAATTTGAACCCATACCTCCAACTCGTTATCCCTTAACTCAAATTAGTTAAACTATCCAAATCCAACCCCACGGTGTTTTTGTCGTGTTTAATATATCAACTAACATATTAACCATTGATTTTTGCAGACAGATAGTGATTTTGATGCCAAACCTATGGTTCTGCTTTTGGGTCAATAATCAACAGGGAAAACAACTTTTATTAAACATGTGCTTCAAAAGAGTTATCCAGGCAAGTGTTTTGATCCATTCGCGATTATTTATATTAGTTTTTTTGGTCAAGTAGCCTAGTGGTTGGATTCGCACACTTTAAGTGTGGAGAAGTAGGGAGTCCAAGGTTTGAAGTCTTGCAGCTACAAACTGAGTTGTACTTACGGGACATCCATTTTGTATTTCTACTTGGGTAGTATATGTTTTTGTGGTTATCATATATGTTCAACAATATATGTTACTGATGTTATTTTCTGGTTCTTACTATTTGTTCATTAGGAGCTCATATTGGACCTGAACCAACAACTGATAAGTTTGTTGTTGTCATGGTATGTTCTAAAGCATTTACTCTTCATTACCCATCACTATTGATATTGTCTTTATAGGGTCAAAAAACTTTGGTTTTCTCACTTTTAAATATCCATATTAAATTTACTTCTAAGTCATGACATGACGAGTTCATTGTTCGGTTAAGGAAGGAAGATCGAACTTAATTGTTAGACAGTTCGGTAAAATTGAACTGAATTATTATAAAGGTTTGGTGCACCGGTTTTGTGTTTCCGTACTGAAACTACCTTTGCAAAAAACCAAACTACAACCTTTGATACTGAATTGTACTGAATTGTTATTATTAATAGATATTAGGATTGCAAAAAAAACATATAAACCGAACCAAATAAAAAACTGAACTTCACCGAAAAGAACCGAATTGTGATGGATAATTCACGACTGAATTGAATTGGTTCAGTTTGTAAACTTCCCGTCACTGTTTGGATCTTTTTGGCATGGTTCGGTTTAGTAGTTCCTAGATATGACTGAACACCAAGCCTGTAATTGCAAACTTGGCTTAAGTATTTTCAAATTAAAATGCAAACAACAGTACATATTACCTTGCATGTTCAGATAAAATGAGGAACATTGTTGTTGACTTGCAATAAATAGTGTGAGCTTAACACAACAGGAAAATGTAGTGATATCTTTTCGAATTGCTCACTGAAATACATTGCAGCCTTTGTAGGCAAGCTTACATGTAGTTCTGATCCTGGATATAATATTGTTATATTTATGAGATGTTGGTTGTGTTATTCATTTACATCGTTCATTTGGAAATCCCTTACAGTTTAAGAAGTTGTAATCATCTAAGAAAATGAAATTTCATGTCAGCTTATAAGATTGTTGTAGGCATTTTGTGATATGTGGTTTTATGGTCACAGTAACTTGAGTGCCAAATTTGATATGTTGCAGTGATTGTTATCTATGCAGTCTGGACCTGATGAGAGAACTATTCCTGGCAATACTGTTGCTGTACAGGCAGACATGCCATTCAGTGGTCTAACAACTTCTGGCACTGCTTTTTTGTCCAAATTCGGGTGTTCTACAATGCCTCATCCTGTAAGTTTCTCTAGAACAAATTGGAAAAAAGATATTAGTAGATTTTTTTTGTTGAGTTTAATAACTAGGCAATAAAAAACAAGTTTACACATTTATTCAATCATATTTCACCAGTGTCGTGTCATAATATTATTTCGTAAAGTATCTCGAAGTTCTATAAGGAGAAAAGCAATAATCACATTGATCATATGATTTTATCGTGTTAGTATATAGTTATTTAATTCTTTTTGTTTTGCAGCATTTGGAACCAACTTTTTCTCATTTGTCCAAAGCTACTGGAGCACATTACATTTGTGGATAGTCCTGGAGTTCTATCAGGAGAAAAGCAACGATTAGGGAGATCATATGATTTTACCGGCGTAACATCTTGGTTTGCTGCTAAGTCTGATATAATACTCCTCCTATTTGATCCTCACAAGCTTGATATCAGCGACGAGTTCAAACGTGTGATAACATCCCTCAAGGGGCATGATGATAAAATTAGAGTCGTTTTGAACAAGGCAGACCAAGTTGATACTCAACAAGTAAGATAACATTAAGCAATTAATCTTCTATTTGTTGGCTTAGCAAATATTTTTGAAACATAGTTAGGATGAATCTAATTTATATATAATTATGTGCCCTAATGTTGCAGTTAATGAGAATTTATGGTGCTTTAATGTGGTCACTTGGGAAAGTGTTCAATATTCCAGAAATCATGCGAGTGTATATAGGGTATGTCACTTCATATATGTCACATGCACACATTCTCTACCATTAATCTTGAAATGTTATCATAAATTATCTTTTAGAGCTTTTGGGAATAAGATGATAGCAATTATGGACATGTCATACGCAAAGTCTCATAAGTTCTTATGCCACTATTTATGCTCATATAAATCAATCCGAACAGACCCAAGATTTTACCTTGTGCACATTCATATAAATTTAGATGTGATTCAAATCTTGTGACATGACCTATATTGGCAGATCCTTCAATGACCAGCCTATAAACAACATTGGTGTACTTGGCAATGACCTCTTTGAAAGAGAACAGGAAGACCTTCTTACAGATCTAAAAGATATACCAAAGAAGGCTTGTGATCGTAAAGTAAGTTTTTCATTTGATTAAATTTTTTAATCATAATAATTTTCTCAACGTAGATACTACACACATGTGCAATTCTTTTAGCTAAATTCTGTGATGAGATACATTTGTGGGGTGAGTTTTGAAGTAGAGAATGAACCACAGAAGATTGAAAGATATTTGGCATGTGGATGAAATAATAATGATTTCAGAATACTTTTTTAGTTTATGTGGTAGGAAAACATTGATAAAAGGATTGATGTCCTTACCGCATTTAGTACCATGTTATGCAAATTTTTGTTGTGTTATTGATTTCATAGCTGTTGTGTATCCAATCTCTAGAATTTCAGCTTAAAGTTAAGTAACTACTCATGTTTTGTTATGTAAACAAAACTAATTATGTTTTGTTTTATCTATCTGTTTTCTTAAGAACTTAATATAGGAGGGGGAATGATATTTTATTCATTGTGAAAGGGGTAGACAACCAATGTGCTAGCATCCATCAGAGTTTGAACTGAACTCTGCCTCTTTAGATTACATGCTAAGCAGTTACCACTATGCTAACATTTGATATTTTTATTTTATCTACTAAAGTTACATTTCTTTGTAATTAAGATAACACTTGTACATGTAGATCAATGAATTTGTAAAACGAGCTCGAGCTGCCAAAATACATGCATATATTATCAGTCATCTGAAAAAGGAAATGCCTATCGTGATAGGGAAAGCTAAAGCTCAACAAAAACTCATTGATAACCTGGAGGCGGAATTTGCGAAGGTATAAATCCATCAAGAACTCTCTAATTTCTCACGTATTGTTATGATATTGATAAAGAACGAAAATTGAAACACGTGTAACAGGTACAAAGGGAGTTCCATCTCCCTGCCGGAGACTTTCCAAATGTTGATCATTTCAAAGAGCTGTTGAGTGTTTATAACATCGACAAGTTTGAGAAATTGAAACCGAAAATGATACAAGTTGTGGATGACATGCTTGCTCACGACATTCCTAATCTCTTAAAGACTTTTAGAAATTCATAAGTTTGCAAGATCAAAGGACTGGTACAAAAGTATGGATCCAGATCCATTTTAAGGACATTCTAATCTCTTGAAGGAGAGGACTTATTTTGCAAAAGTATGCATGCAGGCACAATAATGTACATGCGTTGTGATATGTATCATGTATGTATGTATCATGTGGTGCATATTTTGCAAAAGTATGCATGCAGGCATAATAATGTACTTTTTCAATAGACAACTCATTCAATGGTAACCAAAAAAACCTTTATATTTACCCATATTTCTCTATATAATTTTCATTTTCGAAAGAGCTTAATGACGAAACTCACATGTAAAATATTAAGAAGTGGGAATTGCGGATTCAAACCAGCATCTTAACATATCAAATGTCTCTACAACTACCATCTAAGTTGTATTTACTAGGCTATATTAAGAAGTGTGGGAAATTGCGGATTCAAACCTGCATCTTAACATATCAAATGTCTTTACAACTACCATCTAAGTTGTACTTACTAGGCTCATACTTCTCTATACTAGTATAAAGGATGTTAGGCCAAAAGAGAGTGTATAGGTTGCTAAAATTGACATTTTCCAAAAAAAAATGGGTCTATTGAAAAGACACTCATATATACACTTGCGATGAAATATCATTTTATAAGCTACTATCTTATTGGTATGAAGTTTTCACTTCCATTTATCTAATCTTTGTTTACCTTTGAAGCACACAAGTAGGATGAACACACATCTATGACATTGCTTGTTAAAAAAAATATTGTATATTTATTAGTTATTGGGTAATATTTTAATATTTTTTCTACTAAAAATGATGAGTTGCACCTCTAAAAATTATTGAATAATTTTTTTGTGAAGAATTAAATGCTAAATCGTGTTAATCTTTAGGATCACTAAGAACTTAATATTAATTTGGTCCATAAATTTATCTAATTACTATCATATTAATCTTTAGCATATTCTTTAAACGACTAATACAAATAAAATTTGATAAAAAAAACTTTTTAGAATATTCATAAAGTAAGAAATCTATTTAAGAACACCCTATACATTCAAAAACTAAATTGGTGGTTTGTTTAAATATTACACAACTCAATTCATTTCTTCTAGAATTCTCCTGGATAAAAACCCTATTAATCCCACAACAACAAAAAAACTTCCTTAAAAAAAAAAAAATTCGTTTCTAATTTTCCAACCACAAACACTTGTACACCGACTCAGAACCCGATAACCCGACCCGATACAGTTTTCCCTTTCTTTCTTTCCAAGCAAATTTTCCATCATTTATTTTCCCTTCACTTTCTCTCCGTTCATAACATTTTCGTCTGTTTCATAAACCCTTTCCCTCTCCAATCCCAATTCCAACCCTAATTTTCCTTCCAATTTCTTCTTCTTCAGCCATGTCCGTTTATAGGGTACTTTCTCGAGCTTCCCGAACCTTCACGCTTCTCTCTTCTTCGCATAAGCCACAACCTCTTTCAACCAATTTCTTCCATCAATTCAGTACCTTTCCTCATCAATTGCCCAATAAGGTAACTCCCTCGTAATTCTGAATAAAAAATTTAATTTTTTGCAATTTTGTGCTGTAGGGTTTTATTAGGGTTTTAGGGTTTAGTGAAATAACCTAAAACCCTAGATTTTCCTTTTCTATTTTGTGATGTTCTGGCTATGAATTATTGAATGAAGTTTAAATTTTTTGGACCCTAAATTATAATTTTTATTTTCTGATGTTTTGGCTATGAATTATTGAATTAAGTTTAAAATTGGTGTACCCTAAATTCCCTTTTTCTATTTTTTGATGTTTTGGCTATGAATTATTGAACTAAGTTTAAATTTATTGTTGATGTGGCACAAGTAGTAGATATTAGGTTTACTTAACTATTTTGTTGGTGTAGTTCGATCGAGGCCGGTGAGTATGGAAAAACATATGTTGTAAGATGTCAGCCTCATTTTTTTGTTGGTAGATAGACACAATGACAATAACCACTTGAAAACTCAATCACATAAGTAGGGCGATCCCAGGTTCAAACCTGGGTCATGACGTCCAGCCTGGCAATTTCGGCATTTGCCTGTTGAGCTAGGACTTGTGAGATGTCAGTCAGCCTCTTAAATGGATCCCAATAACATGAGGGACTCTGCCGTTGTGCACAGGATACCTTGATTTACCAAAAATAGTTTAAATTTATTGTTGCTTTTTAATCTTTTTATTCTTAGATTGCGTATTGTCCCTTGATTATTTGTCTGAGTAATTTTGGTTTTAGTTATGCATTGTGAAATTCTCATTTGAGTACTATTTGTGATTTCTAATGTTTCAGCTTATTCCAATTCAAGCCAATTTGTTGTATTCTCCAATAAGTTCATCCTTGACTCCAAGATTTGGATTTTCTTCCTCGGCCTCACCTGAATCTTCAAGTGATGACCCTGCAAAAACAAGCGAAAAAGCCAAGGTAGTTGATCAGAATGAAGAAGATAAACGTGAAAATCAAACCAGTGAATCAGGTTAGGATCTAGTTCAGAATCTTGTTTTCGATGTCAATCTGACAACAGAAAGTGTGGAGTTTTTAAACTGAAATGCGTTTATTTTTTTATTCAGATTCAGATGTAGAGGTTGAATGTGATCTATCCAGAGATGAATTAATAAAGCTTGTTACTGAGAAGGAAGCACTTTTGAAGTTGAAGCACAAAGAGGTGGAAAAAATGCAAGATAAAGTTTTGCGTACTTACGCGGAGATGGAGAATGTCATGGACAGGACTAATCGCAATGCTGAGAGTTCAAAAAAATTTGCTATACAGGTCTATATTTTGGTTTTTTTTTTTGTTTTAAATTGTGGGGTATACATCTTGCTCGTTTTCGACTCTTTGCTCAGTGTTTCTGATGTGAATGTAGAGTTTCGCCAAGAGTTTACTAGATGTTGCTGACAATTTGGGAAGAGCTTCTTCAGTTGTAAAGGACAGTTTTTCAAAAATTGAATCACCTAAAGAATCTGATCAAGCCGCACCACTCCTGAAAACACTTCTGGAAGGTGTTGAAATGACTGAGAAACAACTTGCAGAGGTAGACTGTTCTACTTTGTGCTATAGCTCTTTAGTTGTTAGGTTCAAAGCTAATCTATGTCCATTCTTTTCAGAGCCATTTGTGTGTTCAATTTTATTTTTGTTTCGTGCTCACCTTCCATTACATTTTTCCACATTTATATGGTTTTCTAGTTTAACGATAGAAAAATAGGTAGATTCTGAAGGTTTGATTGTGTTTTTCTTTTCGTCTTTAATAAATGAAGCTGTGGTTGCCTAGAAAATTAAGGAAATCAGCTTAGAAGTTGAGAAGAGAATAAAAGAAAACTAGGAAATTGCAAGTTGCGTTTGATTGTCTCATGCATCCATGAACATAGCAATATGCTTTGATAATTTATTGATGTTATCATTCTATTTAAGAGAAAGTGTTTTGTTAGGAACCTTTCTTTTGGTATATGGAAAGAATTCCCAAAACTGGGCAGAAATGAATAAACTGCAGAATAATTCTAACTAGAGTAAAGATTGATCAACAAAATTGAGAAAAGAAGAATTATTTGAATATCTTTCTCGTACTATCAATAGATTGGGATGATAGGATTGCAAGAGAAGATACGAAAGGTTTACAATGAAGATGATAACCTTGCACTCAAGGCTACCCCAAATGAGCACCGTCCTTTCACTCTTTCATTCTATTCTCTAGTCACTAAACATATTTTTCAAATACTATCTTTCCCGTCTAGCCTTGAGGGCTATTTAAAAAAGACTTCTAAGAATAACCAAAATAACAATTCTTTTCAACCACCTAGCATTAACTTCTTAGCTCCAATCCTAATAAACAACCCTTTATTCTTAATCCTAACATTACACTCATCCTCTCAACAACCTTGTCCTCATGGTTGTAATAAAGAAAGACTGATCAGGAGATAGAATCCGATGGAAAAAGGCGGATGAACCGTATCTCCCGATAGGTTTTTTGCAAGTGGAAGTTATGTTTCAGTAAATCTAGGGGCTTTTAAGCTAAACTTAGAGGGCCGTAGAGCAATTGCTTTTCCTGCTGCTAAAACGATATGGCTTGGTTGTTGTTGTTTTCTGTAGCTGAATCAATGTTCCTAGTTGTTACAGATACAGTTGTTGATTTACTGTGGTACATCAACTTCTCCATGCGACCCCCTTGCATTAAACAATAAATTTGTATCCTTCACTGTTCCGGTTTCTTCATAAGTGTCTGTCACCTTGGCATTACTTTCTGGTTCTTGAATGCCAAACCTTGAGATCATGTCAGCAATCTTGTTGATTGCAGATTGCAAATTGTCTAGCTTGCTTGAATGTTCATCCAGCTTGCCGTTGATTTTGCTGGCAGAAAGCTCCGATGCTGCCACTCATCATGTTTCCTATTAATCATCCTACAGGTGTTAGGAATAGAATCATAATGTCAGTAGATTGATCGATACTTTCCAATATACTAAAATCCCAATATATCTTTCGACGCATACAATACATGAAAACCTAAGATAAGCTCGTCTATCTAATTACAAACCATTACGAGTAGACCACAAATATGCAAGTTATTAAAATTACCTGTAGTAACGTAGATTGAAAAATATAGATTAAATTGAAATGACTGCATTGTTAAGCCAAAAAAATCGTAAATAACAACAATCTAGTAAATTGATATCCATGTTTAGGAGAGTAGACTGGTATCATTGCATTGTTTTTATCTGAAGTAATGTGCTTCAATGGATAATGCCAGTGTTCAATCCTATTATTTAAGATTAACATCTGCTGCTTACAGGTACTCAAAAAGCACGGTGTTGAAAAATATGATCCTACAAATGAACCATTTGATCCAAACAGGCATAATGCCATCTTCCAAATACCTGATGCTTCCAAGCCTCCAGGCACTGTTGGAGTTGTTCTCAAGGTATGTTACATGATCTTTTGTTGTTTGTACTGTCATTCATTTTTTCTTTTCTGATTTTAAAATTTGCTTTGACCTTCAAAACTATGTTTCTACATGGTCAATCCCTTTCAATACAAATTACAAAACAACATACTTTTAGTTCCTAAAGTACAAAACTACATGCTTTAGGTCCTTTGCAGGAACTGAAAATTGGGCACCTAAAAACAAAGAATATAAATTAATTTTATTATGACTAGACACATATTTATTCTTAAATGTGATCAATCACACTTTTGGTCTTGTTTTATGGTTAATTTATGAACATAAAAAGTGCTACTATTTGTCATTTCATTTCCATTCATGATATTTCTCCATCTCATACCATCAATCTGAACACGACTTGTGTAAATAAAAAGGAATACTTTGGTTATATTTGCAGGCAGGATATATGCTTTATGATCGTGTACTTCGTCCAGCAGAAGTTGGGGTTACACATGAAGTGGAGGAAGATAACAAAGCAGATGAATGATTATGGCATGAAGAAATTCTTGAGTAATTGGATATTTTCCAATGGCTTTTTATGTAGTTCACACTCTAGTTCTCGTTTGCAGAGCTGTTATTTGTCAAATGCGGAAAGGGCTGATGTCTTCTCTAATATTTCTGGAGTTATTTTTTAATAATAACAAGAGTATATGGATTTGATTCCATGAGATTTTGGTTGTTTTCATGCTGTTTACTGTTTCATTATAGTGGACTCTATTGTAGTGGCTTTTCTACATACCCCACATTAAGTTCAGGAGCTCCCTAGTTTAGTTTTGTCCCTTTCCTTTTAGGAAATCATAATTTGTAAGAGCAGAGATCAGTCCTTGTAAGATTTGAAGTTAAGTCTTGAGAGAGGATGCAACTGTTTTTTATTTTCTAATTTAATTTATTTGGTTACTTTATTAATTTGTTATTTTTTTACTTAATAAGTAGCAACACTCTTTTTCCAACACTCTCTACCACTCCCTTATTTGTTTAAATCATTGTGGGGCAAACATTTTGAAAATGGGTTCTACATAAGTAATAAAATGGTGGGTTCCACGTATTCCACTTAATAAGAGAGTGGATGTTAGAGAAATCGTTGGGAAGAGTATCATTTTTGTTATTGTTTGATTTATATCATTTTAAAGGGGTGATGACCATACTAGCTTGTTGGAGATTTCTACCAGATAGGTAGTGTATGATTTCTCCCCACCCTTGCTACCAAAATATGTTTCTAGGAAGTGGACATCTGGACTGTACAATTTGTCTGGAAGCATGTATTCAGAACACACAATTTAGTGATATTTGGTGTGAAGGTTTGTTTAAACAAGAGTTATGCTCGTGCACTACATGTTTGGTTCCGCGTTGACAAAGATCGAGCACATGAGTCCAAATATTTTACAAGTCTGTTGATGTCATCAAATACACACTAAGAATGAAAATACCAAATAAATCCTCATAGTTCTGCCCTATAATGAAGAAAGAAAAAAAAAAGAGGGAAATTGACGTGAAAACAAAAACGAAAGCATGACGTGAAAGAAAAGAAAAAAACAAGCAAAACTGAGGTTAATTGTCAATATAATAATTTATTTTTGAACATCCCTTCCCTCCCCCCAAATTCCTCGAATTTGGGGGACCAAAAATTGTTCTATATCCCCTCCCTCTTAAAAAATTGAACACAAAAAAAAAAAAAACCAAAAAATTGATTATGAAATGAATTGAAAAATTATTTCGTACGAAAATACTAATTTTTAAATTTCAATATATTGAATAGACAATTTCGAAGATTATGTGTCATAGAGACACAAGTTAGCATTTTCCCTAAAATTAAATTCTAAAATATTAGTAAAAAGAAGTTTCTAATCAACATGGATTTTAATTTTAAAGTTTTAATAATCTATAAATAATTTAAACCCAGATGAATTCTAACCCATAATAGTGCTCCCTCAAAAGAAAAAAACCATAATAGTGTATAAATAATAAAAACCCACGATAATCTATTAATAATTTTAAATACACATAGAAAACTCATTTTTGGTAATTATACTTCAAAATCATTTTTCATACAGACTATCCAAACTACATTAATTGATAAGAATCATTTTTCCTTCAATTTATATTAAAAGTTAATCAATTTACATTCAACTCACTTTAAAATCAAAAACCAGTTATTCCAAAATCAATTTTGTCAAAATCAACACCCACTCAATTGTTCTTTATTGGTAACTGACTTCTTTAGTGATCTTGGCCTTGAATATGTTGTTTTTATCGAGTTCATATTTACGGCATTAATAAAAAATAGGGAAAATAATTTTGAATTATATGGTTTTTTGATTCCTTTTGAAAAATTTGTAAAGTAGCTAATAGTTTTTGTTTATTTTTCATCAATTCAATAAAAATAGAAGTAAAGCGCAAATTTTAGAGTAAAGAGTGGAAATTAAACTCAGGATTTGGTAAATGATTAAAAGACTATCTTTGGACTTCAGAGATCCCGAGTTCAAACTCCGCTGGTAATCTTAAAAGGGATTAAATGTAAATCCCTTTGAGACACTATCCCCTCAGGTATACTACTACTGTCTTAGCTTTCATATTCCAAAACCAAAGATGATGCAAATATAAGACATACCATGATAAGTGAAAAGCATTTTGGGATTTTATACTTACATATACTACTACTTTCTAGACTACAGGTACTAAACAGCTTCAAATCATATCACATAATGCAACTATGATGATCAACTCTAGTTGCTGATGCTACTAGCACTAGACACTAAGTACTGATTATATATACAAGACTCTGACAAACTAACTACATCTATGTGAATATAGGATGCCAAGTGATATTATAATTACAAAGACTTGGTTCATGGGCAACCACTTGATATTTTTCTTCCAAATGATAATCACTTCGAGCTGTCTTCACCACCGTTCCCTTGGAAGTCGAAACCAAGATCCAACTCATTCATGTTTGAGTCCTGCAATACCAATAAATATATGTAAGCCAATGCAGCTATTATTGATCATTATTATGTAAGCCAACAAAAGAAACACCTTTTTCCCTTTGAACTGTTCATGGTTCGGTTCAGGTAGGAAATTGAACCGAAAATGAAAAATAGTTCACATGAACTGAACAGTGTAGTCAATTGCGGAAAATAATGGTTTGTTAAAACTCCGCTACAGGGCAGTACTATAACTGCTATTTGACAACACTTCATACTAAATGGGTATCACAAAACAGTTACTTAAAATTCTGCTTCAATATAGCACCGGTATAGCTGCTAGTTGACAACCTAGGTAGTCAATCCCAGATAACTGCATGGTGTAGCGAACCAAAAAGTGGGATAATGGGATAGCCGCTATTTGATTATTTTTTTTTGGACAATACATGAATAATACTATAAACACACAGTTAATGTAAAATTAAACAAATAACTGAACTTGTGAAATATTCATAACTACCAAGAGAAAAATAGAAAATGTAGAATAAAACAGAGCGCGCGAGAGAAATAAGCAAAACAGAGAGAAACAAACAAAAAAAAACAGGAGGAAGAAAAACGAAAACAGAACAGAGAGGAAACATAAAAAACAGATAGGAAGAAAAATAAGAATAAAAAACATAACAGAGAGAGGAGAAAAAGACAAAGGGAAACAATTGTTCCTAGCATCACGGAGAAGACCATATAAGTAGGGCCTGCTTGCAAAATACCCAGCATACCACTCAATTGTCTCAACTTTTAAGCCAAAATATGGTTTTACACACAATTATCACTATTGCGTACGAGATGCGCTGCAGCGGTGCAACACCAACATGCCATCTTCTCCACAAACATGTCTGATGTGGCCTATCCTGTAATTCGTGTCACGACTGGTCCCACAGTGGCAGCCAATAGCCGCTCCGCACCACCGCGATCGCGATACTATTTCCAGCAATTGACTACCTAGATGACAACTCTGACTAACCCAAATTGCTTACTTTTAATTGACCAACACAGTCCTCTTATATCCAAAATTTTAAAATTGGCTTTTCATAATCTAAAGCAGATCACGAAAGAGTCAATGTATACATATCGGAATTGGAAAATTGGTTTCCTAATCATTTCTAAGTTCTTACATGGTGTTAAGGTATAATGCATGAAAACCAATAATCAATACTCAATGTTAACTTAAGACAGAAATCAGAAGACCATACCACAACCCTTGCATTTAGCATGCATTAAATACTATAGACTTGGTTATAATTCATAAAACGTGGAAAATATCTACCATGTGGCTAGGGGAAAGAAGTAGAAGAATAAAATACTGAATTAATACTTATGCTGTGATAATCACCAAAGGAATATGTTCTTTGCCTTTTTTCATAATGTAATACAAACTGATAGCCAGACCTGAGGCCTGGCAACACAGAAATTAACTTATATTGCGGTGTTAAAAATTTAAAAAGACACAGATATATTCACTTGGATCGACATTTGATATTTAACTGGATATGCAAAATTGAATGCCAATAGATGGTAACATGTGGCACTGTACAAAGCATGGTCCAGTAGGTGTCATATTTTTCCAGCAGTACTTTCTATGATGCAATATTGTGACCGCTTCATACTCTTGAAAATTGATAGCAGTAAAATGTTAATTTACACGAGCATCAAACAGCCATTTATATTTTGATAGAAGAATATTTCAACGATTGTAAGAAAAGTATAATTTAAGATCAGTTTGAAACAGGGATGGCATAGGTATGGGTAAGGTACCGGGTATGCGATATGCACTATTAAAATAAATCAAGATACAAGTACATCAATAAGAAAGCATGACAAAGTTTATATAATATTGTTCAGGACACAATAAAACAGTTTGAAACAGGGATGCGTAGGTACGGGTACGGTACCGGGTATGCGATATGTACTTTCATAATATTTTTCAGTTCACAATAAAACATCACAATATAAGATTTAAAAGTAAAAAATTGTCTTTGGTTATGACAACAAAAAAACTCAGACGCAAAAAATGTATCATTATATATATTTGTATATTATTATATGAGAAAGCCACGAATTTCACTAGCAATGGAATAATGAGAAAAAATGGAGTACTCGCACCATACGCGTATCAGATATGTACCCAGTAAGTGTACTTCACTGTTTTATAACTACTCATGAGGCAAAGATTAAACGTGAAGAGCATAAAGTCTTTATCCCACTTTCAAAGTCTAAAAATTGAAATCAGATAAATGTTCAAAACCATTCAAACTAGAAACGAAAAAAATCATGTTTCTTTACCTTTGTGTCCTCTGAAACTTCATTCATATTCAGCTTCCCATGCACCTCATGATTCACATTTGTCTGTTTAGCTGTCACTTGGTCACTCTCAATTGCAGATTCATGTTCAACCATTTCCACAGCCCCCTTTTTCTGTTCTTCTAGCGCAGCAATCTGTATCATGGCATTGATGATCAATATTACTTAGAATAAAAAACAGCTGTTTAACTTAAACCGTAACACACCAAAGGAGACGGTTGATAAGATAATGCACGACATAATTTTTTCGACAAATTGTCTTGATTGGGAGTTCTTTTCACAGCTCCAAGTAAAGAAACCTATAGTCATTAACTGATCCACCCACATACAAAACCACACAAAATAATGTGACGTAACATATGAAGCACTAACACAGACATGAACACCTGCCACAACACTGACATGTACACATACTAGACACAAGATACGCCTTCAATCTAAAGTGTCAGTGTTACATAGGATATAACCCCATTTCTACCCAACAACAAGTCAACAACCAAGCTATAGTCCATTAGATAGGGTGGGTTACCTGAGTCAAACAATATCATAATTGTTCTCTCATAGATCATAGCTCTTTCTACCAAAAAAGAAAAACATATGAAAATTTTAATAGTAAATAAAAATCTCCATCTTAATGAATTGAAGACCCAAACAACGTTGTACAATAACCAAAAGAATTAAAGAAAGAGACAACAACAAAAACGAAGCCTTATCCCACTAAAGAGGCATTATCCCACTAAAGACGCATGAAGAAAATTTCAATGAGGGATATATATAGATGATATAACAGACGCAAACTCAAACCTCAGAAATCAGTCTACGTGTTTAGTTCTGTGGGGTCAAAAATTGATTTTTAATGAATTGGTTTTAGTTAAAAGTGAGATGAATAATAAATTTGAGTGTAAAAATCACATTTGGATCAAAAGGTACAAATCTTAGCTTAAAATCAATTCTACTTGAGAACATCCAAACATGTCAAAATCAATTCTCCATCTGTAGAATCAATTTTCTCCATCCAGAGTAGAAACCAAACAGTTCTGAATCGCTCTCATGGAACTGCAATTGTGGCTGCAGTTCAAAACAATATCACAACCGCATTTTCTTGCATTTTGCAGAAATATCAAAGTTCACAGTGTACTATGAGCTATGAAGCACAGACTCAGAAACAGACACGAACACCAGGACATATCTAATTTGAGAAAATGACATAAAATTTAATGTAATCATGTGTATCGGACACTATGAGGGGTAACCTTGGTGCAACTGGTAAAGTTATTATCATGTGACTGAAAGGTCATGGGTTCAAGTCCTGGAAACAGTCTCGTGTAAAAAACAGGGTAAGGCTGCGACGCTGCGTACAATACACCAAAAATGGTGGGACCCTTCCCGAACCCTGTGTATGCGGAAGCTTTATTGCACCGGGTTGCCCACCGGGTTGCCCTTTTATGTGTATCAGACACTATACATATACAACACATGGACACGCCTAATTCAAGGAGTATATGTGTTTTATAGACCACGAGTCATTACCACAAATCCCAATTCAACCTACATGCATACATTGCAATACAATCCAAATCAACCCCAACACTCTTGTTCACATAACAATCATTTTCTCTCTTGAAATCCACAAACCCAACAAAAAATTGAACCCAACCAACACATCAGAAGAATAAAAATCAAAACTTTTTAATCCCAAAATAAAACCCTAAACCCCAAAAATTCACTTCATTTTTCACACAACAAAAAAAAAAAAACCTAAAACATAAATAAAAGGCAATGACATACAGGAGTATAACGAAACTTCCTTCTGGGTGGCTCATCAGAAACATCTTCAGCAGAAGAAGAGTTTGCAACCGGAGTCCAACGACGAAGAAGTAAACGAGATTTCTCGTTACTATTATCTTTGTTGTTTTTCTTGTTATTGTTAAAGGAAGAAGGTGAAACATGAACCCATTTCTTCTCCCATTTTCTAACAGGACCATTGAACACCGCAGGTGCACCGTAGCGTGAAGATGCTCTACCCAACCTCGTAGAACCCACCGTCTCCATTGTGTTGTCGGTGAAATTGAATGGAACAGAACAGCAAAGTAGTAGCGTCTTCACTTTCTTCTATATGTCTCTCTGTTTGTGAGTTTGACACGACACCAAAGAAGTACAAGTGTGAAAGCGACAAGTAAAATGTTCCTTGTTCAACAAGAGTGAATCAGTGTCGTAAAGCAGAATCCAGAGAGAAAGAAGATGAGATAGCAAAGAAAATGAGAGTGACTTGTCCAAAATTTAGTTTTAAAACTAGACCATTAACCCGTGCGTTGGATGAAATTTTCAATCTAAAATATTCGGTCAAATTCCATTAAAAAAACCAAAAAAGTGGGTTTGATTGAATAATTAGATGATTATGATTTAAAAAATAAAAAAATTTGTAATAATGTCAACATTTTTGTTTTTATTTTTATTAAGAAGAAGGAGAATACAAAAAAATGTTGGTTGTAAAGCAAGTTTAATTTTCAAAATTGACAAAAGACATTATTTATATTGAAAATAAAAACATACTAGAGTTACAAATTCTGATGTTGCACTTTTTGACTGTTTTGATGCTGATGCAAAACAATATTCGTTATTATTTTGATACTAAAGTTATGTAATGTAACTTTAGTTTGTTGCAAGTATTTTATGATGAAATTCATTATTTGATATTATCATTTATTATTTTTTTATGCTAAAATATAGTGAAAAAATGTTATACAATTTTTTTTTAGAAAATAAAAAAGTTTTGTATTTTTAAGTGACCAATTTTACCACATCCGAAGTCTTCTTAGAGTTAAGTCTTCTAGAGTTCACCATATTCTTGTCACTTTGTTTTAACCTATTCTTTTGAATGTGACGATTAAAACATCTTACAAACAGCCTCATTTCTTCTTCCTAGTAAAAAAGTGGGTGATTATAGTAAAAAAAAACACAAAAAAAGTGGGTGATTAAAAAGTGGGTTGATTTAAGTAATTTGGTGATTATAGTAAAAAAAAAATGAAAAAACATAAATAAAAATAATGGGTTTTGGGTAAAATTAAGCTGAAACTCAATAAACCCAATAACGCTAATATTTTTTTTTATTTTCATTAAGAAGAAGTTAAACTCACTTACTCAATAACACTAATATTTTTATTTTTATTCTCATTGAGAAGAAGTAGAATACAAAAATAATTGGTCGTATAACAAGTTTATTTTTTTTAAAATTGACAAAAGACATTCTCTATATCAAAAATCAAAACATACTAAAGTTACAAATTTTGGTGTTGCACTTTTTTGTTGTTTTGATGCAAAAGCAAAACAATATTCATTATTATTTTGATGCTAAAGTTATCTAATGCAACTTTAATTTGTTGCAAGTATTTTCTAATGAAATTCATTATTTGATATTATCATTTATTATTATTTTACGCTAAAATATAGTGAAAAAAGGTTATACAAATTTTTTTTAGAAAATAAAAAAGTTTAGTATTTTTTTATGAAAAGTTGAGTATTTTTTAAGTGATCAATTTTATCACATCCGAAGCAACTTGGACCTTTCTCCTCTTTGCCAACCTCTCTTTTGAGTTAAGTCTTCTTAGAGTTCATCATATTCTTGTCACTACGTTTTAACCCATTCTTTTGAATGCAACGATTAAAACGTCTTATAAACAACCTCATTTCTTCTTCACTAGGTGAGTCTTCCACAGAGTCACTATCTCCATTGTAAGATAAGTTTGCCTTGGACGAGGAGGTTTTCAACACGACCGATTTCTTTTCCCTTTTCTTGAGATCTTCCTCACTAAATTTTCAGCCGTTGTATCTCGTGTTCATGCTCCTTGAGTTTGCCAAATAGAGTGGTGACTCCAAGGGTGTTATGGTTTTGAGATTCCTTTTTTGAGGTGACCTAGGGCTGCCAATCTCTAGTCATGCATCTCAACACTTTGTTAGTACAATCTTGGTTTGAGATTTCTTTTCCTAAGTTTTGCAATTTGTTAGCAATATGTGTGAACCTCATTTGCATGGAGGAGATGGATTCACCATCCTCCATGTGAAAGAGTTCATATTGTTGGACGAGAGTATTGATCTTTGATTGTTTGACGTCTTCGGTACCCTCATGGAGGTTTTACAATTTGAAACCGAGTGATACTCATTCACTCCAAGAGAGGAAATAAGCATGTTTCTCGCATTCAAATCATATTGAACCTTCTTTTTATTCTTTTTATCATCGTCGGTCCATTCGACTTTTAGTTTGTTTTGTGCGACACCTTTAGTAACAACATGCGGTTCATACCACTCGTTGGTCACGTTGTCCCACACATCAATGTCAACCGATTGGATATGAACGTTCATGCATTCTTTCCGATAGTCAAAGTTTTCACGCGTAAAAAATTGGTGCTTTATTGTATGTTCCTTTAGGCTCTTTGCTTGCCATATCGACTCTTCGGATAGCTAACCGTTAGTGAAGAAACCAGGCTCTTGATGCCACTTGTTGGTCGATATGGTAAACAAGAGTATACGCTAGAGAGGGGGGGGGGGGGGGGTGAGTAGCATTTTAGAAAATTTTCACGAGTTTAGCGAAAGCATAGTTTGAAAATCGTATGACTTTTGGATTCATGCACAATCAATGATAAAAAAAAAAAAATTAAAGCCAATGAATAATGCTAACATTAACAATGAATTGAGAAGTTCAAAAGTAGAATCTTAATTAATACACTCAATCATCAATATTCAACAATCACAATTTACAAAATTAGACAAGCTCAAACCAAACCTAATTGGAATAAAACAAACTAACTATAAGGAACACAAGGTATATGAATTAATGGTTAGAACCCTAATTGAAGTTCAATTGTGATCAATGTGAATTTAAAAGGATCTTAATTCAATGAATTAAGATTAGGTCAAGTTTTAAAATGAATCACAATTAAATCAACTAGTAACAATCATTAAACTTCATATACATCAATGCATGCAAAATTAAAGAGGAAATGGAAGAGAAACGTCGTCATAATATTTAGCAGTACCCCTTTTCATCCTCGTTTCGGGGTACGTCTACTCTTCTTGATAGAATACGTCTCTATTAAGGACTTCCATATTGTAGAAATTTGATTACAATGTAGTGATTACAAGAATCCCCTCAATTACCCTAATTTTCAATTCGTATGCAACCATAACCCCAAATCATCAAGTAACCCTTGAAATTGGTGATTATCCAAGTCTTCGAATCCTCAAGCTCCTATGCAATCCTTGAAGCTCTACACCTTGAACTCTTTTTTGCTATATCCGGAGCTTGGATCCCCTTGAACTTGGGAAGATTATAAAGAACACACAATCCCCTTGGATGTGGAATGAAATCACTATTCTCTTTGGACCCTCGATTCCCAATCAAGTTCCTTGAATGAAACCAATATACAATGCCTATATCACTCTAGCAATCTATGACTCAAAGACCACAAAAATTGTTATAAAATGTGTTTAATCTGAAGAACTTGTGGGAAGAGAAGTTTGGAGACTCAAGAGAGATATTTGCAATTGATTCAATATTTTTGGGGGTTGTGGTGATAAATCTATGTATAGAAATGAGTGACAAGTGTAGATTTTGTCACAAAAACAACGTATGATTCGAATCACCAAAAGTCTAATTCGATTCAAACATGTAGAGATAAATAATCTAGACGTATGAAAATTGATACGAATCAAACAATGCTTGAATTAAATCAGAATCTCCCATATGAAGGTTGATATATTCAAATATTTTTGAATCGATTCAACACCTCAAAAAACAAGTTCAAAAGAAAACAATGATACAAATCAAGGTGTTTTGATTCGATTCACATATGATACGATTCAAGGGATCATGAATCAAATCAAATTACATGAATCACAAGAAACAGAGGAAGAAAGAATGATTGATACGAATCAAGCAAATGTGAAACGAATCAAGCATCTTGAAAAAAAGTTTTGCCACCCAAAGAGAAACAAAAGGTTACACTTGACATCTAAGAACCATATGACACAATGAGGCAATAATTTCTAGGTGCCTTAATATTTTCTAGGCTATAGCTAACATTATATAAGCATTATAAAAATAACCTCGCTAATAAACATTATAAACGAAACTAGCAACCCAAAAAACATCATCAAAACAAAAAGTTAAACTCTAATGGCAACTCCATTCTCCCCCTTTTTGATGATGTCAACCCATGTTGATGATGTTGGCATAGCTCCCCCTGAAAGATAGCATACAAGAAACCAAACCAAGCAAGAAATAACTATATGTGCAAATGTAAAGTATAGGTAAGAGGTATTTATTTATCAATATAATCTCTCCCCCTTTAACAACTTCAAAAAGAGATAGTAACCAAAATTTAACACAATGAGGAATAAATAAGATATAGGAACAAACAAGTATGCAATCGCATTTGAATATAAGTAAGCATGCAAGGTTAAGCACAATAAGAAGATAGACATGCATAAAAACACCAATAAATAAGAAGTAGCCCAAACCAATGAAGAGACACTTAGATTGAGTCATGAGAAGATAGAGAGGTAGAGTTCTTACCACTTGAGGAAATGTAATGAATGTTTCTAAGGAAGTCATGGTTAGAAGACAATAAATATTTGGTCTTGCTTATTTAAAGCAAGAGGTATCTAGGATACCTAGCTCCCTACGGATCTTGAGAAAAGTGTTCGATGGTAGAGGTTTTGTAAAAATGTCGGCAAGTTGACACTTAATGTCAATGCACTCAAAAGTCACATCCTTCTTTTCAACATGATCCCTAAGGAAATGATGTCGAATCTCAATATGTTTATTCCTTGAATGTAAAACTTGGTTTTGAATAAAGAACTCAAATTAAATAATCCAACAAAAAAATAATAGAGGTTCATCTTAGAACCTAGCCTAAAATGGTTTAGTTAATCGTGGTAACTAAAGACAAATTACAAAAGAAATAAAACATACCATAAAGTGAGGAAAGAGACTCCTCCCTTGAAGCTCCTAGTGATTTCATTCCTCTTGAACTACTTTATTTTGAATGAGGAGTTTGATATTTATATAGGCAAGTTTTCATCTGGGTTTAGGTCAAAAAGGTGGGCTTTCTCCACTAAAAAGTTGCAAAAAGCTGTTCTGACCCGCTCCTAGCATGCTCAAGGCGCATGGGTGGGGCGCATAGGCCAAATTTTGGTGCTCAAGCTGACTAGCTCATGCTAAAGGCGCAAGGGTCATGCTCAAGGCGCATGGCATGTGCTCAAGGCACCTGTAATTGTCTATTTCTTCGTTTTTTGGTGTTTGCTTCCATATAAGATGTCTTGGGACTTGGAACATAATTCCTCCCTTTGTATGTCTTTTGAGGCCTCTTGAATTTTCATTAATTTTCTTCCCAAAATCTTCACAAGTCTTTAAATGTTTTGCTTTGCCGATTTGCATGATTTCTTCTTGAATTACATGAAAATACCCTAGAATTGCCATGTTTCAGGAAAAACTAGAATTACATGCTCAATATAGAAAACATTACAAATGTCCCGAAAACCATATGCAATTGTTCTAATACTCCTATATTCTAGATGAAAAATAACTAAAAATTACTGAAAACAAGTTTAGAATAACGTAAGATGACCTGTCATCAGTCATTCAAGGAGGTGTGTTATTTTTCTATAAATTTTAGTTTAAAAGTATGTTTGTTTGAGGACAAGCAAATGTTCAAATGGGGGGCTTTTATGTTATGAATTCATATAGGGTTCTTAGTCCAGTTTGAGTCATTTTAGAGTTAAAGTAGGTAATTTGAATGTATTATAGTCAATTTTTATAAAGTAATAATTGAAAATCCATTAAAGGACAAACATTAATTAACATTCAAAATTGTGCCCAAAATTGGTCAATTTTCAAGTGAATAGATAAAAGTGTAGGAGTTGGTAGACAATCTATGACAAACGTGAGTGGTTTCTCTTTTACATTCACTCATTGGCAAACATGTCGCTCAATTTAAAAGAGAGAATAACTTGAATGATGATGAATTGTGCTTTTTAATCGAACCTGAAATTTTGCGCCGAGTCAACTTCTTGTACTCGGTGTATGAACCTTCTCTTTCACATATCATGGTAACAAATTCACTTCTTCCATTGCAACCTTTACCGGATTTACCAATAATGGTTGAAAATCCAAGCTTCCTTGCTTCCTCTCGAACCCACTCCAACAAATCGTTTCGTGTAGCAAACCTTTGCTTGGTGGTAAAATGTTCTCGCCTAATGATATATCAAGTTTTGGTG
>Ga0315913_1001154_pt1 | contig 27913 bp, 14 predicted proteins | sample MpolsnodulesMG_FD_207736 | JGI IMG/M metagenome (GOLD analysis project Ga0315913, IMG submission 207736) | Medicago polymorpha root nodule microbial communities from Los Angeles, California, United States - small nodules | ecosystem: Host-associated > Plants > Roots > Nodule | place: USA...
TGGGGGTGGGGGTGGGAGTGGGGGTGTCATCCCATTCCTTATTCCGGCCAACAGTTGTAAGAATCTGCTTGATATTGTATTCTCTTTGGCCACAGCTCAGCAATAACTTTCACAATCTGTAGCTTCAGGACTGACATTTTGGTTTTTTCCAATATCTACTGTTCTTGCAACTTATTTCTATTTTATATTGAGGGATAACCATATAAGCTAGTTTGTTTATTTATTTTATTTTATAAGAAAAAGAAAATGGTCACAAGTTTTGTTTCGTATATCATATGAATAGACCTGTCTCTTCCATTATCACTGATCAAATTGCTGTGCATGTGAAGCATCTAGGGTTTTAACTTTTTAGCCACTCGAAGGCATCCGTTTTATTTAACATTGCCGATAGTTTTAGTTTTTTTGGCCACATCTTAGGAACTTGTTGCTCGGAATTGTGAATTTTTTGTCTTAACCTTTTTCAGATGGAGTTTGTGTTCAGAGCATAGAGCATCCTGGTTGTGTTTGGGATACAAAATTTATGGAAAATGGGGATATTGTGACAGCATGTTCCGATGGAATTGTACGCATTTGGACTGTAAATCAGGATTATTTTGCTGACCAGCTAGAGCTCGATTTATACAATTCGCAACTTTCTCAATACAAGTCTAGTAGGTACGTTTTTTTGTGGGCTGTCATAGTGCACTTGTTACTCCTGTTTCATCAGCTTCTCTTATCCGTCCAAACTGTGAATTTCTTAACCTTAGTTTTCAGTCTGAAAAATGTGGTTCATTTGTCCTCCGTGAATAACTGATTTCATTTTCTTGGGAACTTTTACTTCATGTAAAGTAGATCCATATGTATTCCTGTTTTTGTTTGTTTTTTAAAATTTTATTCTATAGATTACTCCATACTTGAAAAAAATTATGTCTTGCTATTACTGATGAACTCAGCTTCATCTGTTAATTTATGCTAGAAAGAGGGTTGGAGGATTGAAATTGGAGGAGTTACCAGGCTTGGATACACTGAAGATCCCAGGTTTGATTTGAACTCTTTTTTAAGACATAACTAGTGATATCTGATGATCTGGTTTGAGTGATTTTTTCCTTTTTGTATTAAGTTTATAATTTTATACATAATCCGACAACCCATCTGGTTGTGAACAGGAACTTCTGATGGCCAGACAAAAGTTGTCAGAGAGGGAGATAACGGAGTTGCGTATGCATGGAATATGGCAGAACAGAAATGGGATAAAGTAATTCCCTTAACCTCTGTAATTTTGTTTCCTTGGTCAATCCCAAGTTCTGCAGTGCCAAATATAAAAGATTTTACAGTCGGTAATTTTACTAACAATTTATCTTTTCCTAAAGATTGGTGAAGTTGTTGATGGACCGGAAGAATCAAATCGCCCTCTCTTCGATGGTGTTCAGTATGATTATGGTCAGTTTCCTTATTTTTATCTTGACAGTTGATCACTTTGTTTACCTTCTTTACACTCATTCTAAGAAAGTTTACTTTTGGCTATTCAGTGTTTGATGTGGATATTGGAGATGGTATGCCTATCAGGAAGTTGCCATACAACCGATCAGGTACAAATTTTCCCCACAAGGTTGCAACTTTAATTGATTTAATAATGTTGAGATTGACTATCTGGGTCACAACAATTGATGTTCCTGTCTGTTTGTTCACTTAAGTGCGTTGAAAAAATGAATTTATATGGTCTTTGGGAAGTCAGTGAAAAACATGTTATTGTTTATTGAATTATTTCAATAGTTTCTCACATTGTTCAAATTCATTCTAAGAACATAGAACAGTGGATGAATTTATTCTTACAGTAGATATTAATATACCGAAAATGAATTTTTGGGTCAAGTCAACCAACAATTGGTATGTTAAGCTGTTTTTATTTCCAGGAGGCAAATTGCATATGTATACGCATACATGCTTGCCTGCTCAATGTTATAAAAAAGATAGTTATTTGGCTCTATCTGTGAATAAAACATGGTGCGGACTATTCATATTTTTGTTTCTTTTGCATTTCACTTTTGCTTATTCCTTGACGTCTTAAGTCACATTACTTTAGATTGTAGAGAAAAATTTGTTAGGACTTTAGATTGCAGAGAGAAATTTGTCAAGCTATTCACATAATATTTTCATTTATTCTCTTGCAACGTGACATTAATATCATACCTTTTCTTATGAGTGTTTTCAATTTTTAGGGCTTAGGAATGATGTGTTAGGTTTCAAAGACTTTATACTTGATGTACCAACCCATTTAGTCTGATCAGTTACTTTCTTGCACAATTTCTGCTTTTGGTTTTCTTCTCACTAGCAATTGTTAATCTTGTATTTATATGCTGAGAATCAAACCTTGCCCTTGTTACGTAACCCTATGATTTTTGCTTTGCATTGTTCGTAGTTTGTATGCTCCAAAAGGTTTGTCCATGTGACTGATAATCTGCTAACTAATAAAGAAAATTGAAAAAATGTCTCCAGATAATGCATATGATGCTGCTGATAAATGGCTACTCAAGGAGGGTCTTCCTCTTTCTTTTCGTGAGCAAGTCGTACAGTTCATACTTCAAAATACTGGACAAAAAGATATTACTTTTGATGCTTCATTTCGTGATCCGTACACTGGCTGTAAGTACAATGTTATATAATAATAAATTGATGGTGATCAGTGAGGTCTATTATCTTTGCAATCATTCTTTTTCTACTTGATGGTTATTGTCATTTTTTTTCTTTCAGCCAATGCTTACGTACCAGGTCAACCTTCTCGCACATCTGGTAATTAAAACTCACCTTATTTTGTCCTGCATGAATTCCATCACATTAATGTTTTAATACGTGCTTGTGCAACTCAGTCCCAATTAACCTTGTTTGTTGTTTTAACAACAGATATCTCTGCGAAGCCTACTTTCAAGCATATTCCTAAGGTGTGCTTTCATACACTTTGTTTTGGAAGTTGCTGATATATTCGTCTGGAGGAATACTTTTTAGCTTTAGGAGTTCTAAGGCCTAAAAAATGTGGACGATCTGATATGCCTTTTACTGTAGTTATATGCTTTTTCTATTTTGAATAAAATAAAATAAAGGAATGCATTGTTATTTACTTCTGCCCTATACTTTAGTCAAACCCAGGTTATGTTGCAAAGGTGCAATGTCCTTAGTCCCAAGTCCTAACATGCTATATTTTGTCACGAGGGCTATACAAATTTATAATATGAGCATCGGATTGGTATGTTCAATGTTAAAAAGAAAGGAGATTGTAGATTTTGTACTTTGGTATCATTGTGGTCTATGTATTCTTGTGTATTAGAGGTAAGGATACGTTGATTCTGTTCAAGGCCAATATGCTCTAGGTGGAGCTCAATAACAAAAAAATTATTCTGATAGATCTTACTTGGTAAAACCTTTGCTGCAAATTTGTTTTCTCTTCAGGAAAATTGCTTGACAACACACGCATTTTTTTGCAGTCTGAATTTAATTTTACTACTAAAATAGTTATTTTTATAAGATGGTCACCTAGGTCAATATATCATCTTTATATAGCATTGCTCAATGTACAAGTGTTTGATCCAACTTGTGGAATTGATTAGTGTTTAAAATCGTGTGATTTTTTGTATTTTTGTAAATGTCCAATGCTCAAACCTCCTTATTGCAGAGCTACGTAGTTATTCATTCTTCATGGCAATTGTTTAATTTGATAGCTCATGCCCAGTTTTTTACTTCCATTGTCAGAAAGGGATGCTTGTTTTTGATACTGCTCAATTTGATGGGATCCTTAAAAAAATTGCCGAGTTCAATAATGCCTTATTATCTGACCAGGTAGGCTAAATGATTGGTTATTTTTGTTCTTTTTTCCCCTTAATTATTAATAATGTTAAAACTGCCCCTTTTGGTAGTAGAAACTTAGGGGGTGTTTGTTTCACGGACTCAAAAATTATTCCTAGGAATAACATACCTTGAAATATAAAGTCGGGAGTTTGATTCCTGGGTATTTCTAAAAAAATCCATTTGGCACACTTTTTAACATTCCTAGGAAATTTGGAAGTTATATATTTTTATTTTAAAAAGTATATAAAATTCCATAGGAATCCACTTTCCCACCCTTTAACATGGGAATAATTTCATGGGAATATTGGAAGTTATTTCATTCCTAGGAACTGTTATACCCAGGATTAATTGTTTCTCAATCTTGTAACAAACATGGGTATACTCATTGCCCACCCATGTATTCCCAGGAATGTAATTCATAACCTTCAAACTAACCCCCCCTTAATTTTACGATGGTGAACTCACCCACAATGTTAAGGAATGGGGAAATTTTCTAAATCCAATGTACCTATTGATCATCCTAACTTCACATACAACAAATATGCCTTTTGATGTTAGACACGAGACCTGCATTTGATGTTTGATATACGGGATCTACATTTGATGATGCCCTTTGATATAAAATATAAACCCTTTGATATTATTAGTGCCAGGATTTTCTGTGTCTACGGATAATAGAGCTGCATGTTTTAGAAAGCATGCTTGTGTGCAGCATCATTATTTTTCTTACTGTTATGATTATATATGAATTTGTAATAAAATTTTCTGAGTATCTGGTTCTATTGTCAATCTCATAGGGAAATCAGAAGTTGTCTTTGACTGAGTTGGATGTTACCAGACTGGATGCCATTGTTAAAACACTGAAAGATACATCATATTATCATTCCAGTAAATTTGCAGAATCTGAAATAGCCTTGCTACTGAATATGCTATCTTCATGGCCAACCACAATGATATTTCCTGGTTAGTTGAAGTTTCTGAATTTTATTTCTTGTGTTGTGCTGTTATCTCTGTAAAACCATTGGATCAAATTTGTTTTATAGCATGCCTGCTTCTTAATCAGTACACTTCTCTGGTCTTAAGGAAAATGGTTTTCTTACTTCATGCTGTGCTTTCTGTATGCAGTCATTGATATTACAAGGATGGTAGTTCTTCACCCAGACGGGGCAATTGCACTTCAGAAGCATTTTGAATCTGAAAAAGGTATCAGCATTTCCATCATTTTGTTGGAACACAATATTATGACAATAATAAGTTTAATTCCGTCTTTGCATTATGAGACTGTCTTTTTACTTCGAAACCTGTCTTTCTTCCTGTGCATTGTTTGACATCATTGGCAATGTTGTATGAGATGAAGTGTTGGCCATAAAAATTAACACGAGAGTAAATCAATGTAGCGGAGATCGGAATGTTGTGCTAGAGGAATGATAGCATTATTATTGTAGAAAAGATGATTGCATCTCAACTTTGGTGGTTTGGACATGTCTAGAGTAGACTTGTAGATTCTGAGTAAGGAGAGAAAATTAGATGAAGGTTAGGCCAATAGCTCGAGGTAGAGGAAGGCCAAGAAAAGCTGTAGGAGAAACCATGAAAAAAGTTTTAGGTCAATGGTTTGGCTAGAGAGATGATTCATGATAGAACAATCCAATGCCATTTGATCCTTGTAGCCAACCTCACCTACTGGGACAAGAACTTGGTTTTTGTTGCTGTATCTTTCTTTCTTCTTGTACTTTGCTGATGAGGTGAATGATTCATTGATTTTCTCCCGTTACATGCAGACATTTTAATGGAAGTGATTAAGAAAGTTACCATAAACCCAACGATTCCTGCAAATCTATTGACCAGTATTCGTGCTGTCACCAATCTCTTTAAGAATTCATGCTTCTACAACTGGTTGCAGAAACATCGCAGTGAGGTCAGTATCTCATCATCATCATCATCATCATCATCATTATTATTATTATGATTATTATTATTATTATTATTTTCACTTGGATTATTTAAAGGAGTTTATAAGAATTGTTTAGAAAACCAACATATAGGTAGAAAATTTTTTGTTAAACATTTTTGTTATAAAAAAGGGCTTGAACTGATATTTTCTCTAATTAATAGAGCTTTTCATTGCTCTGGTTTCAAGTATTACTAGCATATATATTTATTTCAATATATACATCGGCTTTTAATTAACTAGATTAATTCAACTGTCCTATACATTTTATGCCCCTTTTCTTATTTAAAAACCATTTCTGAAGAATCATGTGAATTGAATTTGTCCATCTTTTTTTGGTTAATTCTGGTGGTGGATCTTGGTCATTTACTTTTGCTTTGTCTGAGTTGCAGATTCTTGATGCTTTCTCAAGTTGTAGTTCATCTACAAACAAAAATTTGCAGTTATCCTACTCTACATTGATACTCAAGTAAGGCATTCTTTTTAACGAACACTGAAGTCTTTTCTTGACCTAGGTTGAAGCAACTTTGTTTTGCAAAATACCAATACATGTTATTGGTATTTAGCTGCAGAATTTCACAAGTATCCCTTGCATTTATATTTACGTATTATAATTTTTTTGTTTAGCGTTTCAAAGTTCTTGTTGTTCTTTGTGTGTTAATTCTAAATAAAAGATAGTCTCCTTGAAGTGCTCCTGTGTTTTCCGGTTTTTTATAACCCAAAAAAGATTAAAAGCTGGTTTGAATATACTTCACGCCAGCCCTTATGAGAAAAGGAATATTAAAATAGTATTGCAATGGTTACGGGTTTTTTAAATAATAACTAATTTTACAAGTTCCTTTCAAAAAACTAATTTTACAAGTTGAAGTTTGCTTCTACTTCTCTAATTTTTCATTTCTTTCATTTAACTTCTCCTTATATACCTTTAAGCTTAAAAAACTTTCATAATTGAAGAACTCTAAATCTTTAAAAAAAAATTGAAGAACCCTTGATGGGAAGGCAACTACTGATAAGGGTATTATGGGAAAACCCAAAATATGGAGGGTTTATGAAAGGAAGGCTAAGAAGAGTAGTGGCTAAATTTACTAGTGAGTAGGAAAATAGTTTAAATGAAGCGTAAAATTGGAAAGGAAAATTCAGCCCAAATCCAAAAGGGTGTAACCCCTTTATATATTGGGAATAGATTACCAATAAAATATTCCTATTACTTAGACACCCTACTAATTCATTACTTACTAATTACTTAAACACCTCAAGAGTAAACTTAGCCTTCCTTTCATAAACCCTCCATATTTTGGGTTTGCCCAAAATACCCTTATCAGTAGTTGCCTTCTCATCTACCCTAGACAAGCTAAAATTATTTTTACCGAGAAGCTATTCCAAACTGGGCCTAAATAAGTTTTGTTTCCTTGAATGTGGGAGCATTTGGATTTTTTTTTGCTTGGTGTGCCACCCTACCTCACCACCCAGCTGGTATAGACAGTGAAGCGGTGGTGGTGGCTTTAGGTATTTTGATATCAGTTCTTGCTTCATAATTTTCATCCTTGCAGTGATTTGCTCTCAGACCTGCAATTTTATTGGTCCACAATGTAAGCATGCAATAACCTTGACTTTTAATGTGATCCTCAGTTATGCAGTGCTATTGATTGAATCTAAGGATCAAGAAGGTCAATCTCATGTTCTATCAGCAGCACTTGAGGTATGTATGTCTTACACTATTTTTACCTGGGTTAAAACAACACATCACCAAAACTTTGCACACTTGGTAAACCAACTCCATCAATTGCAGTAGGCTGTATCAGAAGCCAAAATTTCAATAAATAGTTTTGAACAAAATGATTTCTCATTAAGGATTTTTCGGTATTGGCATAGAATGTGTATTCCAAGAGTACTCCTCTTGAGATAAAATGAAACTCTTAATGTTGCGTTTGACAGATAGACAAAACTGAAGGTAGCTTGTTCTGTTTTGTTTTGTTTGCTTATATCACTTTCCCTACTTTTGTCATGTTCTGCTGTGCATTTTATATGCACCAAATACAGAACAAAACCCGTGTGTGTCAAACTCATGAGAACCGAAGCATTTGGAAAACCCTCTATTAAAAGCTACCCATCAAAGGGGGAAGAATCAAACCATTTAAGTATTCAATGAGCATCACATACTAATCATTATAATACCCAGATCTCTATCATAGCAAATAGCACTCACCCAATCCCGAAAACTAATTTCCTCTAATTAAAGAAAAATCGCATCCTAATAGTCCTCAAATTGAAGAAAAATGACAATATCTTGATAAGATCCCTAAAAACAAAAGATAAACATATAAAATATGTTTATCCATATCCATTGTATGACAGTTGTTAAGGAAATGCTAACAACTGTCATATAATGGACTGTTAAGGAAACTACTTTACAAGTGCACTGGGGAAATGCTAACAAGTGCCCCAGGGCACATGTTAAGGAAACTAATATAGAATTGTTGGGTTGGGAAGTGGTGAAAATCCATTATATGTAATCTCTAATTTTTACCCCTAAATATTGCTAATTTGTGACTAATGAAAAGCCATTATTCAAACCAAAAGCTCCTCAAGAAGCAAGGCAGAGGTGCATAGTATCTGTACATTGAATTTGGTACTTTTAGATGTTACATTTCTGAATAGAGAAATGATATTTGTATAACCATTTTTTTACAACTTGTGTGACAACTTTCTCTCTCATACTCACCTTATTTTTTTATTTTCTCTTTCTATTGCTTTGATTTTCGTGCCAATACATACTTTTCTTTGTAAAAATACTGTTGCCTATTAGGTTGTCAAACAAATAGATATTCAAATAACAGAACTCTTACGAATAACACCAATATGCATTTTGTTTTTGTTTAGATTGTCGATGATGAAAACGTGGCACCTGATTCCAAATTTCGTGCTTTAGTTGCTGTTGGATCACTGGTATGTTTAAGTTTCTGTATCTCATCGATTTTTTTGGGCAGATAATTTCTATTTTAGTTTTTCTGTATGTAAGTCAAGCTGGTCTGGTCTGCATGTCTATAGCTGTAACTACTCATGAGTTTCGTATCCTAGTCAGTGAAATGCCTTTGTTTTGGTGCACATGATTTGCATAAGGAATGACATCCCTTTGGACACTAAAGTTGCAAGAATGATAATATTGTTTATTCAAAAATAAAAACATTCAAATCAAAATGCACATACTTATGTTTGTTGTATGCAAATATTTAAATGCTTACATGCTTACATGCAAAGTCCATCAATATAGGATAAGAATGAAGGTTAATTATTCAACTAAATGTGACACTAGACAGATTTCGAGTTAATAAATTCATGTGCTTGTAGGCATATCTACCACGAAAAATGCTTTACCAAACTTTTTATTGTCAAATCCTTTTCAAACAGATGCTTGAGGGTCTTGTAAAAAAAATAGCACTGGACTTCGATGTTTTGAGCCTTGCAAAAGCAGCAAAGGGTTCCAAGGACTCCAAGATTGCTGAAGTTGGATCTGACATCGAGCTAGTATCAAAGCAGAGCTGAATCTAATTACTTTTGGGTTATTAATCTCTTCTATCAAATTTCAAAAAAATGAAGAAAAGGTAATGTTCATGCTCATGTTACTGAGTACTGATTACTGACCCATAATCAGACACGTGCACACATGGTTCCCTTTCATTATTCAGTGCATTTTGTATCTTTGTGGGGAAAGGTGAATGCATCAAATGCAGAGTTAATTGGAATTGGAAATTTATGCATTGTACAGCATTATGATCTTCAGATTCTTATGCCAAATTCTTTCTCATATTGATTTTTCTTTAGTATTGGTAAATTTAATTTTACATGGATAGTCAGTCAAAATCAATCATCATGTGACAATTTTTGTTTAGTGAACCAAGAGGGAAGAGGGAACCATCTTGTGACAATTTATTTAAACATTGAATAATCAATATTAACTGTTACTTTATATAGACGTGTGTTAATCAGTGGGAATTGGATTATATGCAGATCTCAGAACCGTCCAATCAAGATTGGACGGCTGTGATCGTAAGAAAGTTTTTGATTTATACTTAATATGAAATTCAGATGTTAAAATATGGTCCAACCGATCTTGATTGGACAACCTTGAACTCACGGCATGTCTGCACCATTTTTTGACTGGAAAGAAATCCAGTCCTTAATTGACATTTACGATGGTAATTTACATATTTTGTATTAGTTTTAAATTTAGACAGGTTAGCCAAGGCACAAGTTAACAGGTCATTGATAGAATGTGAATCTATCATTTTAAAAAAAAGACTACCATTTTTTTGTTTGAATGTCTGATTATTAATCAGGTAGTGGCAATAAATCAAGGGCCACCACTATTGAAATACAAGGGGGAATTTCTTAGATCCAAATAAAATTAGAACAAGGTGAGATAGGGAATTTAGCTAGACAGTTAAAACTCGGAAGAAAAAAAAAATGCGGTTTTCAACTATTGTTCCAAAAAAGAATGTCAAGATTGAGACTCGTGGTGATGGGGTGGTAAATGATTAGCTTACTAAAGAATATATCCTTTGCAAATTCCCTTGAGCATAGGATGGCAACTGGACCCAGTCCAATGGGCACCTGTAAAAAATACCCATGATGGACGGGTAAATACCCACATTGTTGGGTATGGGTTTGTGCACGGGTAATTGCCCGCAAATTTGAACGGGTATGGATACGGGTACGGGCACTCTAGTGCCCACCCCGCTCCATGCCCACACATTATATAGACTATACAAATAATTTTATTTATAATAAATTTAGTTAATTAATCTTAAGTCTTTGATATTAATTGTAATATGCATTTGTTTTTTATATTTTATATATTTTTTTTTGGTCAAGTTATTTTAAATGTTTTTTATTTAACTAAATAATATGATGCGTAATATTTTATATGTTGATTTAACAGATTTCATAGCATATTTTAATTATATTGTGATATTTTTTTGCTATTTATTATCTTTTTGTTGTGAAAGTGCGGGTAATGGGTGCCGGTACGGGCACTTAGATAGGGTATGGGGACGGGTATCAAACTTATTGCCCACGAAGATATGGGCTCGGGTATGAGGATTTTCTTAAAACGCGGGTATGGGGATGGGGACTATGGTACCCTGCCCGATGGGTACCCATTGCCATCCTTAAGCATAGCCAATCCTTCCGCCACAACAGATTACGACAACACTCGTCATGAATAATTGCAGCAGCCACCCCCCATTTATCTTCATCGTTAGCGGTATCCACATTAGGTTTGTAAAATTTTGGTTTAGGTGTCGTCCATCGAATTGCAGAATCGGACATTGTAATGGGATGCGATGCGGACTGAATTAGCAGTTCAACAGATGAATTAAAACCTCTAATAGACCTGTGAGCATTGTTCCAATCAGTTAAAGCATTTGGTAGTTTACTCCCTTCAAAGCACCGTTTGTTCCTTTCCTTCCGTATCTCATAACTAACAGAAAACACTATTTATTTATCTTCATGCTAAATAATGTTGCTCACCCAATCACAAAAGGAGCATGTAGCCTGACTATATGGAGAAATATTAATTCCCAGAGCTGAAACAAACCATATTGTTTTGGACCAATCACATCCCACAAATAAGTAATCAATTGTCTCATTATTATGATCACACAAGCAGCACAAAGCAGTACAATTGATACACCTTTTTCTTTTAAAAAAGTGATTCTCTTATAGAAATGTGTTTTGAGAGGTCACCATATAAGTACGTCGATAAATAAATCTAAAGATTGAAATTACCTGTGTGTAATTTATTTTAAGGGACCTAAGTATTATATACTATATGTCTCACTTATGCATGTTAGCAATGACTTATTAAAAGATAACGTATTAGTTTTTTTTTTTGTTGAAAGAAAAACATTAGTTTTACAGACCCCTTAAAAAGTGTAGCTATATTATGATTAACGATAGACAAAATTGCACTTTTGCTAATTAAATTTATATTTTCATTTGAAATTTTATTAAGTTAATCATTTATATTGGAAAACCTTCACATTGACCAAAAAAAAAACCTTCACATTGACGGACTCAACCTCATTTTTAATCTTTTTTCGAAAGAACTTTAAATTTTTCTAAGTTATCCTTAATTATTTTTTTCTAAGTTATGCTATTATTGTTTTGGGTTACAAGATAAAAATGGAAAGAAAAAAAAAAACTAACAAGAACTATCGCATTAGTTGTAAGGTTGAACCTAATCCAAACTATGTTATTACATGTAGTCGTGTTAGTTGACAGGAAAACTAAAATTACAAATTTGTTTTAAAAATAACAATTTTTAAATCTAAAAGAAATAAAATTGAAAACACATCTTTTTAAATAGAATAACGTTATGACATTAATTTTAATTTTGTTAAAGTGCATTTTCTTTATCACTTTATTCCTACAAATTTATTATCATTTTCTTTATATCCAAAATACGATTGGATAAGAGCAAATCGATAATAGACAATAAATTAGCAATAATTTCTCTCGATTGCATCAAGAGCAAATTGACAAGAAACAATAAATCAATCAAAAAATTATTTGGTGTTAAAAAAGGTGCCACTACGAAGGCAACCTTCTCCTTCTTCACAGTGCGATCGCCACAGCTACTGCCATTATAGCCTACACCAAGAGGTAGTGTCTGCGGATGAGATTATAACCTCTCAGATAGTCGTTACAATGTTGTTGTTGTTGTCATTGTCGTTGGAGGAAGAGAAAAGCAGTGTTTGCACCGGCGTGAGAGAAATTCAAACAGTCATCAGAATGAATAAATGTGGTAGATGGTTGTTTTTGTTATCGGAGGAAGAAGAGTTCAGAAACGTAATCAAGAAAATGGGCGTGTTTTTGCGCCTACGTGAGACAAATAAGAGATTGAGGATTTTCTTTGTTTTTGGTTTGGAATACATGACCTGTTTGTAATTACATTTTCGTTCACTTAATTATTCAATTTGATTTTCTCTATTTGTTCACTTTTCTATAAAACATTCTTAACTTTTCTATTTAACATTCTTAAATATATCATGATGTCATTTAACATGATTCGGAGTCCGTTTGTTATAGATTAAAATAAAATTAGAGATTATTTTTAGAGATTTTATAAAAAGATCTGAATCTATTTTGCATTTGTTTATTGTAATCAAAATGACAAATTAGTTCAATCGTTTGACATTTATGTTTTCTCTCCTCTAAAAAAATCTATTTGTTGAGAAGTTACTCTTAAAGGTCGTTTGTTACAAATTAAAATAAAAGTAATTTTGACATTGAATAATTTAGAGATTATTTTTGTTAGAGATTTTATAAAAAATCAGAATTTATTTTTCGTTTTTTTGCCGTAGCAAAAATCATTTTAATTTTTTTTGTTTGAATACAACTATATAAAAGAGATTATTTTTTATTACAAAATTAGTTCAATCTTTTAACCCTTATTTTCTATTTTCTCTAAAGAAAATCTATTTTTTTAGGCGTTAATATATGTTTGCCCCCTGCAATATTACCCGCTATAAAAAAATTTATTTAGATTCTAACCCTGTAATTTGAAGATTCTTAACACGAGTTATTATACTAGTTCAGATTGACACAAAAGAAAAAAAAAATGCAAACGGATGATCTCAAACCGAAGAATTAACCCCACACCTCAGCCATCCCCACTGTCTCCAACTTGAAACCACATTACTCGAGGAAAAAGAAGAAAATGAAAAAATAGACAACGACGGATGAGAGACCAAACAAATATATAATGTTGATGATATTATTTGTCTAAGCGGGGTATTCTAAGGGATTTTAAAAGACTTTTTTATCATGAAAAAGTCTTGTGATATTCAATCAAGACTCTTTTCAATTTAAAAAGAGTCTTGTGTTATTCAATCAAGATTCATTGTCATTTAAAAAAAGTCTTGTGGTATTCAATCAAAACTCTTAATCACTTAAAAAAAGTCTAGTGGTAGTCAAAATCATTCGAATTTGGAAGGATTGTTTAATAAATTAGATTTTGATGGATTTTGTGGGATTGTCTAGTGAAATTTTAGCATGAAAAAGTCTTTCATGAAAACATGAGATTTCTTAGGATTGTTTTTCTTTAAGATTTTACTATCTCTCCCTCTCTCTCCTTCCTTCTCTCTTACTCTCTCTTTTCCTCTTCTCTCTCTCTCTCTCTCTCACTCTCTCTTTCCCTCTTCTCTCTCTCTCTCTCTCTCTCTCTCTCTCCTTCCCTCTCTCTCTCTCTCTCTCTCTAGCTCTCCCGTAAAAAATAAAGTAAAATAAATAAGAGTCTTTATTGAGATTTTGTGCAAGAGAGTGTGTTATGATATTTTTTTCAATTATTTCTTAAAATTCATAAAATCTGTTGAAATCACTTGAAATCCATAAAATCATTTCAAATCCTTTAAAATCTTATAAATTAAATCCATTGAAATCCTTAATAGTTTTTTAAAATCTTCAAAGTCATCAAAATCCTGCAAAGTCTTTTAAAATCCTCAAGACTTTTTCAAACAAAAATTGTCCTTTAAAATCCTAATCCAATACACCCTCCTAAGTTCAAAGTGATAGGTCATGTTTATAATTTATCCATAAAATAGTAAAACATTATAAATAATAGATACATAATATATGAATATAATAAGATCTAAAATTTATAATCACTTTGTATTTCTAACATATATAATATTCAATCTCACATGACATGCACAACTCAAGAGCCATATTTAATTTATGAAGAATGGGGGAGATATGATTTTTTTGCAAGATACACATGTGTTGTGTTATAGTGGTGGTGTAATTTGTGATTGAAATGAATGACTCAAGAGTTATATTTAATTCATGAGAATAAGGGAAAACCTATTATGTGTGATTAACTAATATTTAAAATTAATGATATATTAATTATGGTTTAATATTTTATTTAATTAATTTTCGTAACACTTATATTTCAAAATTAAACTATTAATTAAAGAGTATTGAAGCTTGTGACGCAGAACAGAAGTAAGGGTTAGCAAGTGTTAAACCTAAAAGATAAATAGATAAGCCGCAAGAGAAAACCTGTCAAAAGGGTTTCCGGAATCTACAAGAAAATACAGAAAGTTCTCTGTAATTTTATTGAATGAAAAACTCTCTCTTAGGCTACAAATTTTTAGCTTAAACACTAGGAAAATAACAAACCCTAATGGGCAAAAAATAATAAACTGAAAACAAAACTGGTAAATAATAAAGTTGTGCTGAAATAATAAAAATCCAGTTTTGGGCCTTCAGGCGACTTCGAATGGCTAAATTCACCCCTATGTCATGGCAAAGCAATGAGTTCTACTCGTGGGCAAATTCCCATTCCTGAAAGGTATATTTTAAGTCAATTCGATACCGGATGTCAAATCTGTACTATTTCCATTGAACATTTCTTGCACGCCACTTCATCTTCAATACGCTCAGCCAGTCTGCCTACATCAGTTTGATCTATAATTTGAACAATACTTGATATGCTCTTCTTACCTTCCGACTAAATTTTGAATTATCAAAAGTCCATTTTCTTGAAAAAATCAGAGGGATAAGGATTTTATTCCAAATGATTGACAATACTCGTATATGCATTGGTGGTTGCAAAAAAATTTTGGTTAACTTAAATCATGCAGTTTAAGAGCCTGTTTGTTATAGTTTTTTAAGAAGCCAAATCACTTTTAAGAGTATTGCATGCGTTTGTTATAACTTTTTTTAAAAAAAAATCAGAATTTAAAGAAAAAAAAATCTAAAAACAGTTTCAAATGAGAAGCTGTTAAGAGTAGCTTTTCAAAAAATAGATTTTTTTAGAGTAGGTAGAAAATAAGTTTCAAAAGATTGAACTAATTTTATGTAAAAAAAAAAAGATTGAACTAATTTTGTAGAAAAAAAAAAACCTTTTATATAGTTGTATCCAAACAATATATATATATATTTTTAAAAAATGATTTTTATAACGATAAACAAACACAAAATAGATTTTAATTTTTTATTTTTTTTAATAAAATATAATCTTTAAATTTTTCAAGGTCAAAATCATTTTTATTTTACTGTGTAACAAACGGGTCCTAAATATAATTGCAAGAGAGAGTGAAAGAAGAATATATGCTTGATGATGTTATGATGTTTGGGTTTTATGAAAATGAGTACTAGATTGGGGGATTGGTAAAGCATGTGCAAAAATTTATGCAATATACAGTTACAATTTAGTTTACTTTATGGTTTCAATGAAATTAATCTACCTTTTTTTATTTTCATGCAGTCTACCATGAAATTAATCTAGTTTTTTTTTCCTGACTTTTGTATCGGTTTCTGACCCACCAATAATGAACGACTAATCTAGCTCATGCGTAGAGGCATGCGCATTGGCCAAACGTTTTTACCCCCTAAGAATCGAACCTGATATTCTCCGAATACGTCTTGGAATGAGCTGATTGCCACTAGAGCCCAAACAAATTGGTTATTAATCTAGTTTTTTTATACCAGTTAGATACAATGTAACTTTGGTTATGCTTTCATTTTCTTGATTAACAAGACATTTTCCGTAGCTTTGTTTTGTTTCATTGATTTAGCGAGTTTTTGTGATAAAACATGACCACTATATGGTATTTCGATCATAACTAGATTTATAACTGATGAAATGAAGTCAAATCAATTTTAAATGAAAGTTAACATTCATGAAGACAATGCAACTTAGTTCAGACTTTTTTTTGTTTTTTTTCAATTTCTTATATGAGCTCTCTCTCTTACACACAAAGAATAACATAATAATTATTATTTTTTTCAAAATTTCATAAATAAACTTGATAAAAACATTATTTTTTTTGACAAAACCATTTGTTACCAACAGTTTTCACAAGAAATATCACAGACGCTTTGATAGAAATCACCTAGTTATGGATCATTGAGCAAAGAATAACATTCCCTAAAACATAGATAGAGGTGGGTACTAGCCTCTCTAATTGATTTTCTTTCTTTTTACTCAAAAACCATCAGTTGATGAAAAAAGAAAGAAACCAACCATTCCACAAAATTAATGAAATTCCCGGTATTTTTTTGAGAGGTAATGAAACCTAGTTTTTCTCCTTATTATTATTATTATTATTATTATCACATTCTTTTTATTTATTTTCTCTTTCCTTTCCTATTAACTAAATATCTATCTTTTTTTGTATTAAAAAAATTAAAATATCTATCTACTCATAAGGATAAAGTAACTGCAACTGTGGTCGTTAATAGAGAGCTGACACAACACAGTCCCTCAAACTGAAAACTGAAACACAAACATTGCATGAATGTGTCACATGATGATGTCTTTGAGGAGTCCTATGAATCAATGTCTTCTCAAAGTTCCCACTTTTCATCCCTTGTTCAAATTCAACAGAACTAATACTCATAATAACACCCTCTCATTCACCATCAACTGCAACCTCAAAAGCAAGGGAAAGAATAATAACTTGTTGTCACAGAAGATTGTTTTATCAGAATCTTCACCTCCACCACTCACACAGGATAATGATGATATCAACAGTGGAAATGTTCCAGCAAGCTCAAAGAACCAGAAAGGTCCTTATGGCGTGGTCAAGAAGTTGAGTAAAAAGGTGTTGCAAATTCTCTCTAATTTGCCTTTGGCTATTGGAGAAATGTTCACCATTGCTTTTTTAATGGGATTGGGTATGTGCTTAAACTTTTCTTCTCTTCTCTATTTTTTTAGCATGAATTATTATTAAGTTGTTTTTCACCCTTTTTAGTTCTTCAAAATTTTACATAGGAATGTTTGAATTGATTCATTTGAGCTTATCGAAATAACATAAGCACTTAATTAAGCTATTTATCAAAACATGCCATACTACTTTTGTTATTTAAAAGATAGATTTTGATGCAAATGCTCCTCAAGTTTGTGAATTGTGGGTGAACTTAAACATATTTTGGCTGAAGAGATGTTATTTTGAGTTTTGACTTATTTCAATTTTAATAAGACTATATAATAAGTAAATGTTTGCTTCTACGGTGGTGAAAAAGTGATTTTGATTAAATTGATTTTAGTTAAAAGTGAGTTTAAGGAAAAATAGTCCACATTTGAATATTTTCACGTGAAAGTGAGATGAACAACAAATTTGAGTCTAAAATCATGTTTGAAGGGGAAAGCTATGAACCTTAGCTTCAAGTTCGAATCAATTCTATAGAAAAAAATTAATTCTAAACGAGAACCACCAAACATATAAAAGTCAATTTTAAGTCCTTGAAATCACTTTTAGTGCTCTCCCAAAAGAGTATCAAAACATGTACTAACTGAATTTTTCTATGGCAGGCACTTTTATTGATCAAGGCGAAAAACCTGAGTTTTATTTCCAGAATTACCCTGAAGATCATCCTGTGTTAGGATTTTTTACTTGGAGATGGATTTTCTTCCTTGGTTTTGATCACATGTATTCAGCCCCTATATTTCTTGCAATGTTGGCCCTTCTTGGTGCATCCCTTATAGCCTGCACTTACACAACACAACTCCCACTCATCAAGGTTTCAAAAAGGTTTGGTTTGGTTGTCAGTTTTCTGTGTTCATAATGCTTGGTTTGCAACATTTCTTGATCACTGAGGGCCTTATTTGTTTCGTAGATGGTCATTTATGCACTCTGCCGAGGTTATACGTAAGCAAGAGTTTTCAGAATCATTGCCAAGAGCATCAATCCAAGATGTCGGTACTATATTAATGGGAGCTGGATATGAGGTTATAATGCTATGTCATGATTCACACATAACTATTTTGTTATAGAAATAGTTTATACACAAACACTTATATGATAAGCGCTTATTTGTAGTTATTGACCAACAATAGACTTGAATATTTTTGTGTGCGCTAACAAAATGTAATTTGGATTATAGGTATTCTTGAAAGGACCGACTTTGTATGCTTTTCGTGGACTTGCCGGTCGGCTAGCTCCTGTTGGCGTTCATATAGCACTGCTGTTGATAATGGGTGGAGGAACTTTAAGTGCTGCAGGGAGCTTTAAAGGTTCAGTCACTGTGCCCCAGGGGCTGAATTTTGTTGTAGGAGATGTTCTCGGTCCTACCGGCTTTCTTTCCTTTCCAACTGATGCTTTTAATACAGAGATTCATGTCAACAGATTCTCTATGGATTATTATGAAAGTGGGGAGGTAAATGTTGGTTTTTGTTTTATATTGCAATTGAATTCATGAAATTACAACCGGAATAAGTCAAAGTGTATATAGTTTTCTGCAATTTTGACAGCCGTGTTGTTTTGCTATTTTGTTGTAAAATTTGGTTTTTTCGATTTATGTTACAGGTTTCACAGTTTCACACCGATCTTTCCCTTTTGAACATGGATGGAAAAGAAGTAATGAGGAAAACAATTAGTGTAAACGACCCTTTAAGATATGAAGGTATCACCATATACCAGACGGATTGGAGTATTTCAGCTCTGCAAATTCTCAAGGACAACGAAGGACCTTATAACTTGGCTATGGCACCTCTAAAGATCAATGGAGATAAGAAACTTTATGGTACTTTTCTACCTGTTGGAGATGTTAACTCTCCAGATGTTAAGGGAATGTAAGTGTTTATATATTCACTGTTACACTAAAATATTCTTTTCAATATTTGGAAGCTTTGATAACTGTTCTTAAGAGCATTTTCTCAATGACTTTTAGTTTGTATTTGAAGTGACATAAACAACTTATTTGGACGTATCTACAAACAAACACTTGTGAGTGTTTACGAAAGCTTGTGGAAACAACTTATGAAATGTCTATAAACTTTTCTTCACTTAATTTTAATAAGTTCTCTAGGATAGCTTATGAAAACAGATAATAACTTAGATAATTGTAATAGTTTGAGGTTCCAATAAAAGAAAAAGATTTTTGTTTTTTTGTTTTGTTTTTTTGGTAATAAAAGAGGGCTGACACCCAGAAAAAGATTTTTGCTTTATTATTAGCATATTCTCAAAATTATGTTTATAAGATTAAATTATAAATTAAGTGCAAAAGACTACAATTACAGACTAGGACTTGATAGGTCATTCTGACATATATACATTGATATTCTGCTTGTCTAATTTTTTTACTAACTACTGTCGAATTTTAGATCTATGCTTGCTCGTGACCTGCAGTCAATTGTCCTTTATGATAAGGAAGGGAAATTTGCAGGAGTTAGACGACCTAATTCAAAGCTCCCAATCAACATTGATGGCTCAGAAATTGTCGTTGTTGATGCAATTGGCAGTAGTGGCTTGGACTTGAAGGTGTGAGCTTAAGCCAAGTCTGGTTATTTCCTTTAGATACAATTAGTTGTGTTACCTGTGTCACTGACCTATTGCTTAATGCTTATGTTATGCAGACTGATCCTGGTGTGCCAGTTGTATATGCTGGCTTTGGTGCTCTCATGCTCACTACTTGCATCAGCTATTTATCTCATTCTCAGGTGAATCTCTGCATTTTCATATTTAACACTAAGTATATGAAATTATCATTTGCATATTTGTTTGTATCATTCTTTCTCCAATATTGCTTTCATTTATAGATTTTCCAGACAAATCTCATATGCATAGTTGGACGATGCCTAAAACTGAGAAAATAACATTGGTAGCTTATTTGTGTTTTCATTATCCATGTTCGATTATATAGTAAAATGTTAATTTACTTTTTTATCGATCAAAAGATATGGGCCTTACAAGACGGAACAACAGTCGTTATCGGTGGGAAGACTAACAGAGCAAAGTTAGAGTTTCCGGACGAGATGAACCTCTTGCTTGACAAAATCCCTGAAATAGTTGAATCATCATCTCTATCTAAGCAAACTGATAGCATGGTTGGCTAGAGTTTATAGCTTTTGAGACATCAAGGTGGGAAACAAAGACTCTTCAATTGGATGATTGCTTCTTAGATGAACTATATAGCAATGATAGGGTACTTTGACATACAAACATACAAATTGGATGCCATGAATGAGTCAATCAACAAAATTTTGCAGGTTATCTCATAAGCCATTGTTTACATACTAAGAGTATATTACATGTATATTTAATTTCTTTTTATTTCATATAATAGGGCCAGATACCAAAGCTCTTATATCTTATATTACTTTTGCCCCTGATATATGGAAGTGAATATTATATATGCTATGTCCATAATGTAAAGTTTGCAGTTGCAACTACATAAAAATCGTGACTCTTTTTAATTGTTTTGAGCTATTCCTGTTTCCATTTGAATGATAGCGTTGTCAATGGAGATATGTTTTCATCTCCTTGTAGCCATTCCGATACCAAAAATGCAATACCCCATATTAATGTTTAGAATATTACACAGTACACAACAGAAATGCATGTCGAAGATGTTTTGTTAAACAAAATGTTGGTAAGACCAACATACTAAGTGTCATACACTTTACAAAAGTACAAATAGTTCTGATAACTCAAAAATCAAGCCTCAATATGGGCATTACATATTACCATTTTAATCAAAGTACATAAGAATGATAAGATGATAGGAAATATAACATAAGCAACTTCATCAACATTCCAGCATTTACTCCTTATCTGAAACAAAAAGATGAGGGATAATAACTCATCATACATTAATCATTTATGAAAATATGAATTGTCATACATAGCATACTTTCAATTCCTGAAGTCTGTTACTACGAATCCTCTCAGACGGGGGTTATCTGAGGAGATTTGGTCTGTATGTAAGGTTGGTTAGTCATAATACGATGCTTACGTTCAACTTGTATGCTATTTTGTTTCCTGGACCAATTCTTTGCTCACTGTCAATCCAGTAAGAAGGAATTCCACGTTCCTCGGCTATCTCTTGAAGGTGCGAAGTATTGCTCGAGTTCCAGCCACCAACTACTAACATGAGATCCATATCTTTATCTACCAGCTTGTAAATAGCATCTTGTCTCACCTGAACTTAATAACTTACATTACAACAGCTGCAATCACATTTTATCTAATCCAAAATAAGCAAGAACATCAAGGACTAGAGAAAATTAAAATACCTGAGTAGCATTACAAATTGTGTTGAAGCTTATGAAGTGCTCATTAACGTTTTCCACGCCAAATTTGCGCATCATAGTCCTCTGCACAAGTTTCCCTGTGAGCCGATCAGCAAAATACATATAACAATTAATTATATTTTATGAATAGAGCACAAGAAAATCCCTCTGCCGCTGACTCCAAAAAATGTAAAAGCTAACCAATCTCTTCAGTCTCTCCCTTTAGCATTGTTGTCTGATTTGCAATGCCAAGCTTTATCAGGTCATTGTCTGGATCAAAGCCCTTAGAAACTGCTTAAATTTCTGGACAAGAAGAATTAAATAATTACGACATCGAATACTACAGGGTTTTGAAAGCAAGATTGATCATAGGACAAATGCTGTACCTCAAAAATGGTTAAATTGGGCATTTTGTATGAAAAAGGTGGGGACCTCAATTGCCAACTCATTCGCGGGTTATACACAATGGTTTTTGTCGTGCACTTAGGCATTTCTCATTCAAAAGGAATGAATTTATTGTTCATCATTAATACCATCTCCAAGTCTTTTTTTAAGTAGCAAATGAAATTCATTGATTATTGTAAGCAAATAGTACATTGCCTAGTAAAATTGAAGAGAGTAAGTGGTTGTGTATTTCAATTGGTTCGAGTTAAGGAATAAAAAATTGAAGGTCCTGAGTTTAAATTCAGACAAATTAATAAATATTAATACAATAATTGTCATGAGAGAGAGACGAGGGGTGAGAGAAAATGAGTGGACTTATGTGAGCTACATGTAAGGACATAACCAGGGACGAAGCTAAAAGGGGATCAACAGAGCCCACGGTCCCCTAAATTTTTTATTGGACATTGCCTAGTAAAATTAAAGAGAGTAAGCGGTTGTGTATATCAATTGGTCGTGATATCATAATGAATTCATCCTCCTACGTTTGCATTTTCTTTGTTTCAGATTTTCTTTCTCTGTTATTCAAAAATCACATTAGTCTATTTATTCTCTAGCAAGTCTCAAGATACCAATCATTCTTATATCCTTGAAATTTCATATAGTTTTAAATATATATTTTTACTTGAATATCTTTTTTCTTTTTAAAGAACTTGAATATCTCTTATAATTTCTGATTAAATTGTTTGTATATGTTGTGCATTTGATTTTTTTGTTCTTTATTTCAAAAAAACATGGTCGCCCTTAAGTATAATTTCTAGCTTTGTCCGCAGACATAACTACATGTTACTAAACAAATGTTTCAGACAGTATACAAATTAAGCAAGTAGATAGACCATTTTCAAGATTTGGATGCAACTGACGTATTCATTCAAAAAAAAAGAGAAACAAAGAAGGAAAAGTGTTCGGTTTTGCAAGATTTGTGGGGATAAAATATGTACGCAGCCTTGAATATCGATTCACACTACTAGAAACTCTTGATTTTTCTGCGGAAATACCTGCGGATTTTGGGAAACTTTCCGCAGGAAATGGATTTCCTGCGGAATTTGCCAAGGATTCAGGTTCCCAGCTAATACCACAAAGTTTGTGGGTAACTGTTTCCTGAGGATTTTAGGAACCGCAGGAAATGTTTGGGCAGTTTTACGGATATCCTGCCCGTGACCCTGTTTTCTGAACGATATCCGTAGGTACTTCCGCAGCAAAGGATGCAAGAATTCAAAATAATCCGCATATAATTCCGCAGGAAATGGATTTAATTTTTTTAAATAATATTGCATTTAGATGCATTCCAGGTTTAAATTCCTTTTATTTATTTTACAGTAGATACAATTTTTAAACATTGCAGCAACTACGAAAAATTAGAGTGTGTAGGAGCAGGCACATAACAAACTACTTGTTCTATACAACCTTATCATAGGCATATCCTTTAAAAACACTGAAATTTCAAAAGAATGTTTACACTAACAGCACCTTAGGTGCACAAATCTCCCCATATTTACTGTCAACAATAAAATGAATTCTTATTACTTCATGCCAAGAAATAAAACTTTATCAGAAAAACACAAAGTTGTATGCATCCTTACGAGGCAATCATCATAGAAGCAACTCCAAGTAATTGAAATTGTTGCCTGTTCATCGGATTCCCAGAAAGATATCGATCAATGTAGTTTACTGTCAAATACAATGAGTCGGGTACAAGTCTATACTCCTCAGCCACATGCAGTTGGAAATAGATATAGATAATTAGCACACACAAAAAGGTTTAACAATGATTTCTATATTAAGACATGTTCCCAAAGAGAATGTTTACATATTCTTATTGGCAAAAGGATAATATTGCAATGTACTATAAATTCAAATTGACCACATGGCTAATTGACCATCTAGAAACATTACCTCCACCAGCCAATCAATCAATATAGCTCGCATGCTGGGATTTATGTCCTTCTGAATCTTCCCGATGAAGTCTATTGAAGGCCTTTTCTTTGTCTGAGAGTCAGATCGTATATAATAAGTTTGTTTGGGCTAAAAGAATATGCCTTGACTGTAATTATTTTGTTTATGAAATTGTTAGTATAAGCTCATCCACGTTTAAAATTGTTATTAGATCAGTTTCTCCTGATAACTTCCACAAGTAATTATACAAGTTAAATTTTAAACTAGATAAGGAGGAAAACAAATAAATTCTCACATCTCCATAAACAGGAGACTGGTGAAAAGAACACTACTTAGTGTAGATAACTTTACATCAGATAGAAAAACTGTTAAACAACCTATATCTAAAAACATAACATGTTGTGGAAAATGAAACAAACACAATTCCATTTTTTTTTCCAGAACATCTATGATCAACTCTAAACATGTATGATGAATGATCAATTAGAAAAAATAAATGAGATGATAAACTAATACAACTAGCATGTACTAACTTCTTGGGGTTGAGTACCGTCGTAGGTTTGAACTCCCACAAACTGTACCAATTGCATCCCCCTGCGGCGTCATAGCCTTCATTTGTAACCTCAGCTCCTTGTTCTCCATATCTAATATCACCAAAACAGTCAGGAAAAGAAAAAACAAGTCAATCATAATTCATAGTACATCATGATCATTCAAGATACTTCTTGAACGAGTTAATACTCATATAAAAACAAGTCAAGCTACATGCAATCTATATGGGTTGATTTGATTATAAAAGTAGTTTATGGTCACACTAATGCATGAGCCTCACAAGATAGATGATAACTAACAAATCCCCACACCTATCTTTGCTTCAACTCTGGCGCAACTTCTGCTATGCTCCATTTTCGTCAAGCTCAGTTTTCCTAACTCCAATACATCTAAGGACATACTTTTTTTTTGACATTATCTAAGGACAGACATAGTGACCAGTTTATCCTGCTTTAAAAGAAATCCATATATCACACTATTGGAATTAATGACTAGTAGCAGCTATGTCTCATAATATTATATAAACAAACTGGTGGCTGTATAAGCTAAATCAGTGCATAACACAAGTGTTGAATGAGAAAAAGTGGTCTGAGATTTTTTCATGGAATCAGACAGAAAATGAAGGTATATAAATTCGACACATGATAAAACATGACTAATCTTCTAGTTGTGGTAAACGGGATGGTAAGTTAATTGAAACTAATGAAAAGGTTGATCTTAAGCACAAGATTTTTCTTTCAAACAAGAAATGTTTTACACCACAACACCTATTTCAAACAAAGTTTTAACTCCAGATACAATTAAAAACTTATGTGAACAGTGATGGCTACGTTTAAAGCACCCTGAAGACATTTTACTACCATGAAATAATCAATTCCAATGGACAAAATCACAAAACCCTAGTCCTTGGCCCAACAGAGACACCATTTATGTCCCATGGTTGCAGCTACGGATGGATGGACTTTGATTCTTTAAAATTTGTGGCAGCAAAACTGACAGCCCCTACATGGTTCTGGAAACAAACAGAAAACACATATCCATTAAAATTGCAACCAGTGTCCTCCACTTAGTCCAGTCGCTATCCTGTCCAGCCCCACTAGCGCTAACAATGACTTGCGGCCCTCTACATTCTATATCTTAACACAAATTTACCATAGTCCGCCTCGGCCTCACAGCATACTCCACACCCCCGTCCATAACCCTTTTTACATTGGGATTGTTCCGCGCAATCATCATTCATACTGACTTATATTTCCTTGGATAAATGACGAATTATAAAAATCATATTCTCCATCCTTTTCACTTTGAGGCAACTTATCTTCATCCAACTTTTGTCTTTAAATACCATGTGTCACAATAACCATCTCACCCTCACGCACCTCTGCACATGACCTCTCATACAATGTAAACATCTCTATCCTTTTATTAAGAATATATCTGTCCATTATATCCCAAGGGGTTTAAACACCATTGTGATATTGATACCCAAAATACCTTATTTTTAGCAATTAGGTGGTTCCAAAATGTAATCATTGCCATTTACTTCTAAAAATTGAGAACAAGCACACAGTGAATTACTTTCTATGAATGCATTCTATAGGACCTAAACTGCAGCATGATTACCATATGAACGATGTAAGTGAGACACAATCTATAGTTCCTGAAGAATAATACTGAAAGGGCTTCAACTCTTGCATCAACATAACAGATAGTTCGTGTAATGGAATATTAAGTGTGACTTAATCATGAGATTATATTAACGTAAAGAACACTGTTCTTAAATGCATCTGTAGTCAAGCTTTAATATAAATTGGGATAATAATAAAGCGCCGAGACTATTATGTATGTAGGCTGATGACCACATCTCATGGGTCATGGATATGAGATATTAAGCCTATACATAGGTATAAATATTAGGAGTAATATTTATACGGGATTGACCCACCGTGAGAATACTACATAGTGTTATGAAAATGTCATAAGATATTCTCACAATGATAATGGTGTATACCACTCGTAGACCTGAAATCACTAAGATCCCTAGATGTGGACTCAAGTGCTTTATTCCCCTTCAAACGTTGTCTATAAAAGGATAACCATAACGTTGATTAATGGGTGAATCATGCTGAGGGACATGAGTGTCATAGATGAGATTTGTCCATCCTGATAATAGGAGATATATCTTTAGGCATCTTGATTAAATATGACTGTAAAGTTGCATGACCATGCCAAATTAAGTCAATATGAGATATTGAACTTATTCATTATTCAGTATATTTCGGGATCAAGAAATATAAATATTGATCTATACAGGGGTGACAAAATCTATGCCTTATGATCAATATAGATATGAGGAAAAAGGGGTAATTGTACACATGAACATTATCATGGAAAATGTTTTGTAAGATCACTTAATATTCCTGTCACTTGGGTAGCAGTGATGTGTGTGAATATATGCCTTGACAGGAATACATTGGTTTTTATGATTGACAAAAGAAGTCCTAGAAGAACAAAGATGCAAAAAGCGGAAAAGAAGATTAAGCTTTCTAGTCTTGAATTTTATTTTTATTTATATTAGGAATTTATGTAAGTAGTAGAAAAACCTCTCATGAAAATAAATCACACACTCACACTGATTTTCATTTAATTGTGATTTTACATGAAAATATTTTTACATGAAAAGTCATAATTTATTTTACAAATTGCATAATTGGTTTTGACATTAAAAATATATTTGAGCATGATTTGAATTATTTCCTAAATCAAATTACCATTGATTTGGCCTTTTGCATAAAATATTTTCATTTCACAATTGATTATTAATTTATATAATTTGATATGCTTTTTTGGAATTACTCTATGATATATTTCTCAAACAAGCATCAATCAATTATATACCATAATAATCTTTTGTAGAGAATGCAAATCAATTTGGCATAATCTTTTGGATGAAAATTGTTACCGTTGGCATTAAAGGAGTTTGATTTTGTTACATGAGATAATTCATTTTAATGCTCCAACGTCTATGACTTTGAACGGATTATCAGTATCATATTTGATAATGTCAACGATGATTTTTGCATTAATTCTCCAACGGCTACTTTTTGTTAATTGCACCTTATTACCATTGTCGTATAAATATGAGTCTATTAGCAGCTCATTTGACAAAACTCATATTTGCACTAAACATTGTCAAAAATATTATTCATCACTCTCATTATGTTCACACTTGCTAA
>Ga0315913_1001155_pt1 | contig 27896 bp, 10 predicted proteins | sample MpolsnodulesMG_FD_207736 | JGI IMG/M metagenome (GOLD analysis project Ga0315913, IMG submission 207736) | Medicago polymorpha root nodule microbial communities from Los Angeles, California, United States - small nodules | ecosystem: Host-associated > Plants > Roots > Nodule | place: USA...
ATTCTTGCCGTGTATCCCTTCAAATTAATTCCACAGTTATTTAACCTAATCAATCCCTCTTGGACTGCTTCCAACCAATAATTCAAACAGTCTCAACATGTCGAAGCTACTGAAGTGAAGTGAGTTTGATCCCAAGTGAACTAATTTATTGTACATAATTCTCTCCGTTAAATTACTTTACTCGTCGTTTAAATTATCATTTTTTACTTGTAGTCGTCCGTCATGCATTTTTTAGTTATTTAAATCCTTTGAATTGAGCCGTCCATCACAATTGGTGTATTCTTATAATAAAGCACTTAAAAATTTGGCTCAATTATGCATGTGATTTTGCTTCACAAGGGCCATCGCAAAAACGTGCAAGTCACATAATGCCCTAGAATATATGTGACACGATGATCAACTTTGATGTATACTTTGCACTCACGCTACGCATTAATTTATTAATTATTAATGATTGTGAAATAACGATAGTGACTTCTGAGCTATTATCTTCTGTAAAAGACAGATAAATTAGTAAAAGTCAGCTAGCAGCCTAATTAAACTTTGACAAATTCACATTCCTACTATGTGATTTTTAAGTTTCTGTTTACAAAAATAAGAACTAGGGGGCAACTAAGCAGGTTCATTTAATCATTTTTGTCACTATACTGTAATAATTTCTAAGAACTTGCACTATACGTAATGTGGACAAATTAAACTCGTATTGGTGCTTAATTTATTAGACGGAAAAAAGTTTATGAAAAGTAAGGTTTATTATACAAGTAAGGATATAATATTATTTAATTTCTTTTGATAGAATAATATTCTTTGAATCGATGTATTTTGAAAATGATAAATATATAACCTTATTTATATGTATAATGTATTGATTGTTTCATAACAAGTAATATTAAATTTAAGAGTCTTGTTTAGTATAGCTCTTTTACTTTCCTCAAAAAAAAGTATAGCTCTTTTACTGGTTGAGTACGTCAACTAGTCATGAGAAATCCAACGAACCCTATCTTTGTATTATTAACCTTTACCTTTTTATTAGATGAAATTAATGTAGATGCCACACTTTAAAAATGAGTCTAACATAGAGCGGTTAATCCTATATTGATTTTATCAAATATGAGTGTGAATATTAAAATGAATGTTTGAAAGAAAATGTTCATAACACTCCTCATTAGTCATTAAATTAATAAGTTCTATTTAAAGGTTTCTTGTCAAGAAGTTATAACCGATAAAAGGTTGAGTCTAATAGAAGGAGGTAGTCCACCACAACGTGATAAACTAATATATATAAATCTTAAATGGATGACTTGTTCACATTTTGCGTCTAAAAGTGTGTCAAATACCTCGTGGAGGAAATCTATGATCAATAATATCCCGTTATAGAATCTACTAATAAATCATTAAGCAAATATGTAATTTGTTCCTAATCGTTGTGTTCATTACCAACAATATGTGGTTGGTGTGATATATGGTGCGTTTGTTTCAACTTTAAAAAAAAAAATAGATTTTGAGTTAAGAGAATCTAGATTTTTTTTTTAAATTTTTTAAAAATCGAAAGCTATTTATGTTTGTTTACTAACATAAAAATCATTTTTTTTAAGATTTGTATCTCTTACACTTGAGTTTCTTGTATTTAAAGAAAAATAGTTTTTTTTTTACAAAGAGAAAAATAGATTTTTAAAAAGCTATTTGGAATAGCTTTTCATTTTGAGGCTAAAAATAATTTTCTTTTTAACAAAATTGATTTTTTTAAAATCTGAAACAAACATTATAAAATTAAAAAAAGTGATTTTTTAGTTAAAAAATAGACCAAATGTTTAACAGCCGTTTCGGATAGTTCGTGCAACTACGTTTGAACTCTATACTGTAGTTTGATTTAGAATAATGCTACATGTAGCGACAACTAAATTCACAAGGCTTCACGAACAATATATTTTACTCACATAACACCACCACCACCATGATTGACATGAAATCCGGGATTACATTATTAAAATTGTTTTGCAATATTTACTTATATTTAAGGCTTCTTGATAATTTCGGGAAAAACTCTTTCGCTACATATAGCAACGGTGTTTAATTTAATAGTGTTGAACTAAGTTGAAATTGTAACTGGCTAAACTAATTAATTCTTTATATATTTGTCTCTAGTTCAAATGTGGTTAAGCAGATTGAACCAATTGAATTATGATTTAGAGATTTCTTTGATTTAGTTTTTAAAACATTGTGCATTCAACAAATGGTTTGGGTTCAAACCATGCTTACAACTCTTGTTATGAATAACACCTGCTTGGAATCACAGAGGTCACCTTATATACCCAAACAACATTTCTTCAACAAAGTTTAGTAAAAGTCAGCTAGCAGCCTTATTAAACTGACAAATTCACATTCCTACTATTTGATTTTTTAAGTTTCTGGTTACAAAATTAAGAACTAGTACTACTTTAGGCCAACGGGCTAACTAAGCAGATTCATTTAATAAATTTTGTCAATATATAGAATATACTGTGATAATTTCTAAGAACTTGCTCTATACGTAATGTGGACAAATTAAACTCGTCTTGGTGCTTAATTTATTGGATGGAAAAAGGTTTATGAAAAGTAGGTTTATTATATGTATACTCTATTCGTCTCAAAGTAAGTGACATTATTGATTATTGTACATATGTCAACGTATATATTTGCATAAATGTGATCGACTTAAGAGATGTTGTCCGTCGAGAGCATGTAGTTATAAGCACTCTATGTCCTGAAGTGTTTAAATATGATTATCTCTCATGGAGGAAATCTATGACAAACAACATTTAGTTGTAGAATCTACTAATAAATCATTAAGCAAACATTTAATTTGTTCCTAACCTTTGTGTTCATTACCAACAATATGTGGTTGGTGTGATATAAACTACTAACCGATGTTTTTTTTTTTTTGAAACCAACTACTAACCAATGTTTAATAGCCGTTTTGACTAGTTCGTGTAACTCGGTTTTACCGCTTTTGATTTGGTTATTGCAAGACATATCTAAACAATTTATTTCCATATTGATTAATGAATTTGTTTTCAATGTTTTGAGTTTTATTTTATGAATGATTTGAATGAATGTATGAATTAATGATTTAGTTGAAAAAAATTTAGTTTTGTCAAACTGAGGTTCTACCTCTGTAATCAGAACGCAACGACAGTTAACTGTCATAGGAAAACGAACGGCCCTAAATCAGTTAATTGTCGTTTGGGGTATTAAGTTAATTTTGGGGGTGCCTGAGAGCAATGTAGACGACTAAAGAGCAATTTTCCTTTGGATTTGATACTTGTTTGTTTGGATCCTAACTTCATAGTTTTTTGGAGGTCCAATAAGTAAGAACGTTATTGTAGAATTAGTATGTTTTTCTTGGGGATTACTATCGGCATCCCATATGTACTTAAACACTTCTCCGTTCTTTAATTATTTACTTACAGAAATTGAATTCCAGCACATCGAAATACAATTGCATTAAGATTTGGAGATATACCTCTAAAAAAAAAGTTTTGGAGATATAGTTCCAGAAGAAAATTTTCACCCTGAGCATAAAAAATTCAATTTTACCCCTTTTGTTATTTACCCTACAAAATATTCATAGTAGTAAAAGTTTTTAGGAATTGAAACTTTTTTTTGAAAAATTGCGCTAAGTTTCAAGTAGCCAAAAATTGAAAATAGAAAACTTTATTTCTTTTACAGAGATATATATATTTGAACAAAAAAAATAAATATATATAATTTATTTTTTTAAAGCCCGATATCCAACTCAAGAACCGACTAATCCAAATAGTCCAATTTCACCGTCTACTTGCTAGCAAGGGTCTATTTAAAGCCAGATCGAAACTCTATATAGACAAACCCACCAAAATTAACATCTGATAAAATCAAAGCTAAGACTTTGAGAGAAACACATTCCAATATCTCAAGCATACATCACCATACCAATCGAAGTGAATTTTTATGAAAATTTAGTCATGGTTCAACCATGACTAAAAATAAAAATTTGAGGAAAACTTTCCTAAATACCAGTTTTATTTACATTTTGGAAAACTTTTTTAAAACATTTCGGTTTATACATGTGCGTCAGTTAGATATATTTTGAAGTAGAAATCTGACTAAAATGGCTAATTTATTGTAACATTAGTAACGTAATAGACCAATTTATTTATTTTTTAATATTTTTTTTTCAGAGAAAAAACTCATTAACATTTTATTTTTTAGTAAATTACACTCCCCTTCCTTAAAATATGCTTGAAGTACACTCCCCTCCACTCTTATGTTAAAATTAACAATCCCTTTTCCTCTTATGAAAAACATACTACAAAATATTTCACTTCTTATCCATTGAAAGAAGCTTGAATTACATTCCCCACCGCTCTTATGTTAAAATCTACAATTTCTTCCCTTAATAAGTTTTTTTTTATTTCTAGTAATTTATCCAAAAAAAAAAAAATCGAACACACTCCAAGGAAAAATAGTCGTGGATCCACTTTAATATAATCAAAATTCAAATTCATATTTTTCTCCATTTTTTATTCACAATTTCATTAACATATAGTTTTAAACCTACTATAAATTATAAAATATCAAACAACACAAAATAAAATTAAAATGAGTGAAAAATTACTAAATTCAATAAAATATGATTATTTAAAAATGAATTTTATATTCTAAGTTATAAAATTAATAACAAAATATTTAAATTTAATCAACATTGACATTTAAATTACAAATAAATGATGTTTTTTTCTTTCTTAAATGGTGTTTTAAAATTAGTAAATATCGTAAAAATATTTATTTATCTTAAAATATATTAAATTCTAGTGCATATTTAATTACTAAGGGAGATTGTTGTAATTTAAACATCTCATGGGGGAGGGGAGTATAAGTTTTATTTTTCAAGGGAGGGGAGTGCAGGGCCAGCCCAAGGGCCAAGCCACCAAAGCAAGGGCTTTAGGCCTCAAGATTTTGAGTTAAAAAAATGCCTCAAAATAAGTAAATTTAGCTATAAATATCTAATATGATACTCCTCCGTCCCATATTATAAGCAAAAAAAAATCATTTTCTTTGTCCCAAATTATAAGCAAAAAATATCAGCTTTTATCATATTTAATTATGTTGTTTCAAAAAATTATCTTTTCCAAAGAAAAATTAAATGCAAATTGCATTCAATTTGCTCTCTCTTTCATTTTTTTCAATAACCAATGAAAATTGTTTTTACATCTTCCTATAAAACTTATTTCAAGGATAACACAAGAAACTATGTTGCAAACTACTATGTTTTACTTTTCTTAATAAGTGTTTATTTTTTGCTTATAATATGGGATGGAGGGAGTATGTCAATAATCAATACTCTCTCCGTTTCAAAATACATGTCCAAGTCAACCACTTCACATATGCCAATGCACAATTTTGACCGTTAATATCTTTAATTATCTAAAGTAAAAAATTATAAAAATTTAATATTTTGAAAATATTTGTCGAGACAAATCAAACAACATCTTACATGCTAATATTTGTATTTATACATTAGTTAAAAAGTATGGTCAAAGTAAGTCAAGTGAATGGTGCACATTGCAAAAATTGGACATGTATTTTGAAACAGAGGGAGTATTTATTTAGCTTAGTTGGTCAAAATTAAGGTCTCAAATCATTTTAGTCCTATGTTCAATTCTTGGATTTAAAAAAACTTGATTTATTATGATTTTAATAAGCATTGTGTTATTATTATTTTTAAATTTTAAAAGATCTCATTATAAAATTTTCCTTAGGCCTCTTGACATGTTCAGCCGGCCCTGAGAGTGTATATTTTAACTTAAGAGAAAAATAGAGTGTAATTCAAGCTTTTTTTAAGGGATGAGAGTGTAATTTACTCTATTTTTTTTATGCTAAATTGCATGTTGGCCTCCTACATATATTATAAATTTTAAGTTGGTGTCATACATGTTGATCTCTTAATGTCCACATAAATTCGTCATTTTCGTTAAGATTCATAATGCCTACTTGATTTCTTTCTACTGAAGGATGAGGTCTTTTGGCCTTGGTCTGTCTCTCTTGAAATACATACTCTCTTGAAATATTATTAAGGCTTAAATATGTCTATAATCCCTGCAATAGGGCTCAGTTGAATTTTAGTTCATGTACTTATTAATCCTCCCATTTTGCCATTGTAAATATTAATCACTTGAGTTTTGATGCTAATCTCGTTTTTTATGACGTGTAAGATGATTAGCGATGTGGCACACGATGATTGTGATTAAACTGGTCTATGCCAGCAAACCAAACATGAAAGATCCATTTTGCCCTTAATGAGTCCAGCCGACATGTGAATTTACGTTTTTACCCCTTCTTCTTCTTCTTCCTCCCTCTGGGCGACGTTGAACTATGAATTTATGTTATTAAACCTCTTCTCCATGAACCTCACCTTATGAATTAACAACCAGTTGAAGAACCATGAATTGAAACCAGATCACTTCATATATGTCTTCTAGTCATAAACAATACAAAATGCAAGAAAGTAACAAGCGATGCTTGGTGTTGGTGAGGAGTTGGCCGAAATTGAACTGTGACGTAACATCCGTCAAAGGTGCTGCCATGAACACCAGCCTTCACCTTGAACTTCTTCTTCATGAAATTTTGAAATGGGTTGGGATTAGATTTCCGGTGAGTTTCCGGTTTGTGTTTACGGGTTTTGTTTCCTTTCTTCACCGTGTTAATGTTATTGTTCTGTTTTGTAATAGAAACTTCAGTGAGATTCCGTCGTCGTTGTTGAAACGAATATGAATTTGGAATCGCATAGGTGGGTGGGTGGAAACGAATCTGGAACTAGAATCTAATTTGTTAAATTTAGGTAGTGATGAATTTGTTTGATTTCTTCACGCTCTTTGAAACCAACGGCGACGATAAGATCTCTGTCACCGAGTTGGACAACATCTTTCGCTCCCTCGGATCCACCGTCCGTAAGGACGAGCTTCAGCGCGTCATGGAAGACCTTGACACTGACCACGACGGGTTCATCAACCTTGCTGAGTTCGCCGCTTTCTGCCGCTCCGGCTCTGCCGACGGAGATGCTTCAGAGCTTTGCGATGCCTTTGATCTGTACGACAAGGACAAGAACGGCCCCATCTCTGCAACAGAGCTTCAGATGATGACAAAACCCTAATTTCTTGTGTTGTTTTTCCCCGATTTGGTTTGAATTAGGGTTTTTGATTTCTGATGATAACAATGGGATCTATCTCATCATAGTGACAGACATGACGATGGGTTTTTGAAATTGAAGAAGAAGAAGAAGAAGAGAAAATGTCCAGAATGAAGAGGGAAGAAGAGAGGGTAGAAAGAAGTGGAAACCAGAGGTATTATTGTCTTTTCGCGCATCTCAGATTTCATTAAGGGCAAAAATGGAACTTCAAGTTTGAAAAGCTGAGTCATCCTGGTGGTTTTCCGGTCACTTGATGCCACATATGCGCCACATATCTAATTACATGCCACATACGCAAAAAATCTTAATTATGACCAAATTTAAAGTGATTAATATTTGCATGGAAGAAAATAGGAGGATTAGTAAGTATAGGGACTAAAATTCAACCACAACCTATTTGCAGAGACTATGCACGTATTTAACCCCATTATTAATTATTGTATTTATTTTCCTTAAAAAAAATATTATTGTATTTATTTTAAGTTTTATTAAAACGAATAAACTAAAAGTTATCTTATAAAACAGAAAATTCCTCTTATAAAATGTATTAAAAATATTTTACTATTATTGGTCGTTCCACACATTAAGCATTGTAAAGGAACTTAATATATTTCTTTCAGAAAAAGGGAACTTAATATACTAAAATTTCTAAAAGGAATGGTGTTGACTGTTGAGTTAGTGGAGTTGTGGTCTGTGGTCATGACCTTTAAAACTTCAAACAACAATTATGGACCTAAAAGTAGAAAAGAACAATTTAATTGACCAACTCAAAAATTGGGTTATCATTTGGTCCTCCTTGTGTGTACACCACACACTAGCCTATGAATTTTCTTGACAAGAAACTTCCCGTAATTGATACAGGATTATTTAAAATGTAGCATAAAAATGTTTGAGTTTCGAATGTTTTATTTTTCCTTTTAAAAGCAAAACTTTTATTTTGAACGTTAGAATTATATGAATTTTTTAAGGTACTTACAAATAAATTATGATTGGATAAAATGCCAAACTTTCTCCCAATTTAAATTATTGATTTGAGAGTTGGTTAATGAGAAGGATTAATTCAACATTTTTGTCCCGGTTCAATAGCAAAGGTTGCGCATCATATATGAGATTAAACTTTGAAATCTTAGAAGTTGTCAAAACTATAGTTTTGTTTGTCCACAAGATCTACTACTCTTGTGAGGATATTAATTGAAATGATAAGATTTGAAATTCATGATTTGCCACTTTGTTTTGTTAATGTTGTCATTATTGACTTTGTTGTATGTTTTTATTTTAAACATTGTTTCGTTCTTATTGTGGTTTTTTCCTATGGTGTTAAGCAAATTTCATTCCTCTATGCACCTCTATCATGAAGTACGTTAAATGTTCTCTCTCTCTCTCTCCTTGTGCTTCACTCCTATAATGGTAAAGTTTTGTTAGTTTAATATGGGGTGAGAGAATGTTGTCCCAATTAAAGATAAGAAAGACTTTAGAGTTCAAAGAGCATCCACGATGAAATTTACATTCCGTTAAAAGTACTAATGATACTCAAACATAGAACCTCATATACAAAGTCTCTCTTTTTACCACTAAATCAAACCCTTAAAGTTCTTCGCCAATTTTTTTTTATAGTTTAGTCAATGTGATTACAACTCATATTTTTCTTGTAATTTTTATAACTTAGCTGTATTGTATTTATTTTTTCTTGAATTGTATTGTTCACCAAGATAGAAATCCTTAATACATGCTTCCAACTTGAGGGATATTAAATTAGTTGAATATAAGGTAGTTATGATTAGTTGAAAATTGGTTAAGATTACTATGCATCCTACGCTCATCACAATCAAGTTTTTTCATTCTATCAATTCAAATTACCAATCTTTAGATCCATTTATTCTTCATTTTGTTGGACTCTATCAAACTTCTCAACATGATCATTTTGAGTGTTCATATGATGTTTATCCGGAATGAGTTAAAACTTTCACATTGCTTGGAAAAATGAAGATTGCACAATATATAAGTGAGATGATCCATTAACAAAAAAGCCTTAGAATTTAGGTAAAAATGTGGTGTCCAACTCGTTTGTGTGTTGCTTTTGCCCTACATGGATGATTATTCAGACTCCCGTTGTGACCCAACAATAATATTATAGTCGATGATTCAACAATTGTTCGATCAACTATTTGTGTTGAAAGTTTTCATGACAATGATGGCCAGACAGTTTGTTCCGTTGGCGTAGCAACAATGAGTCAATGACAATGCAACGAGTATACACTTGTCCTTGGCCAAATATGGATGATCCCCTAGGTTACCGTTGTTTTCCAACAGTGGTATAAAAACCGATGGTTCAACTTGCGTTCAATCGACTCTGTGTCGAAAGTCTTTCTAACAATGATGTTCAGGGAGACGTATTCCGTTGACGCAACACAAGTGCAAGTACAAGTGTTTGTGGATGAAACAACTTAAGGGGAAGCATAATGAATTGATAGGCTCACACTTGAAGGAATAATTGGTGTGATGCAAGTGTGAGTCAGAAGTCCCACATTACTCAAAGGTGGGGGACTGGTCCAATTTGTGGCTATGTGTAGCTAAAACCACACATCCATTCCCCAAGGTTTTTTTATTTTTTTTATAAATAAAACACTCAATTATATCAAAACTCTTCTCTCTCTCACGCGAAACAAATAAGTGCAACACATTTGTTATGATTTATAAACTTTTGAAGTTGGCTTTGCCCTTGTGGGTAACAATTGCAAGTGTTGAACGTGTTTTTTCAGCTACAAAAGTTGAAACAGTCAACTATAACAAAATAAGTGTCTAGTTGCTAAATGAATGTCTTGTAACTTATATAGAAAGAAATATTTTTTAAAAAATTAGCAATGTTATTTTAGCTCATTTTCAACAATTGGATAGGAGATAATTTTCATTGTAATTGTATTGCATCAAACAATGTTATTTCTTATTTTTAATATAGTCTGCATTATTTTTCTTTGAAATTTTAGTAACACATATATCGAATGTCTAGATCCGTCTCTGTTGTATCCTTCAAGTACCTGAAAATTCCCTTGACTGCTTCCCCATGAAGCTTAACTATTTAGATTAAAGTTTTTTCATACAAACCTTTGGTCTTTCTTGATTTAATATTTGTTAAAGTTAAATTTGAAGTCCTTCAAAATTCAATTCTCATTCACCTTTGTAAGTCCATGTACAACACAACAATAAAGGAGAAGAGATAAAAGATAAAAGCTTGTCAGAACCCAGCCACCATGTTCATATTCCTTTGTGTGTTAGTGCTCCCCAAAAGACAACACACTATACGATATTATAAAACACAATTCCGCCCAAAAGATGAGCATTCTAAGACGAAATAACAAAGAAAATATGGTCATAATATGATCAAACACAAGAAAACAAAACCAAAGAGACCTGGCTTTTAACGACTCCATTTTATGGTATGAAAACATCCAGAAGAATGTGCGCTGTCTTTCAATATTATTTAAAGTCAATTACGACGGGACCCAACCATGGTCATTTTTTCTTATTTCATCTTAATTTTCTTATCTTAGCAGTCATTAACCTATGTCATACTCTTCCTAAAAAATAAAAAAAAATCTATGTCATACTACCTTAAAAAATAAAATAATCTATGTCATATTTTCCACAAGTGCCAAGTGATTTCCATGTTGTATTAAACTAATTTTATTTTAACAAAGACGGATCCTTATCATAGTTGCCAGAATTTTATACGTGGTTGTAGTAAAATCCATCTAATCCAATTAAATTAGAGATAAAAACTTTCACTCTATTATATAAGTAGAGCTTGGTTGATAGCTCAATGTACGTTAAAATGCAGGAGCATATATTCAAATTTTGGAGTCACAATTTCTCCACACTTTATAATATATAAGTCTAATCATTAGACTACTTGATAAAAATGGATTTTCATTAATATATGAGAATCTTTGCAAAGACTACCTTAATTGGGTTCCGCGTGCGGGATATGTTTTTAATGGCGAAGTGGAGGAGATATTTCGAACCTAGGGGATGGAGATAGATAGGATCATACACCCCCACTTTACATAACATGGTCATGATTCTCGATAAAAATACAGTAAACCTCTTGTAAATATGTGTTTTTGGGTCCGTTTGGGTTAACTTATTTTAGAGCATATATAAAACAGCTTATGCAAATAAATAAGTTTTTGTGTATTATTTATAAATTTTTAAGGTTGTTTACCAAAAAACAGTTTATAAAAATACGATTTTCGCTAGTGAGAGTTTATAAATTTAAATAAAAGCTTATTTATTTACATAAGCTATTTTTCATAAGCTCAAACCAAACGGGGCCTTTGTCCCCAAAACTTCCATTTTGTTTTTTTATCTTATGTTCCAAGAAGATTATTTTTTTTCATGAATAAATTTTTATATTTAAAGGAATCCTAAAAAAAAATTTAGCTTAAAAGATATATATTATATTAAAAATATATCATAGTGATTATATATATGAAAACATATATATATATATATATATATATATATATATATATAATATTATTTTTTTGGGTACAATATGTATTATTTTAATAAAGTTAAAAAATGACCGAGTAACAAAAAAAAAATCTTATTAACATAAATTTACGATTTATTTATGATTTTTTTTGATAGTTTATATACGTGTTAGGAAAAACATGATTAAACAATTCTTGTTTGGGCACAAACCCAAATCAAATTTATTTGGGCACACACATAAATGTAAAAAATTAAAAGTAAAGTTATTTAGTCACATCATTTAAATCTTTTATCTTTTAAGTTTTTCAATTTATGAGTGTGTGTCCAAATAAAATTGATTTGGGGTTGTGTGCAAGTTAGAATTTTCCAGCATGATTATAGGCCACTTAAGGTTTTAGTAGGAGGAATCTCCCGAGACAGTAGATTTCACCCCGTTCATTTTATTTTTAGACAGGTAAAAGCTGTTACGGACTTAAAGATTGACATCTTAAAGAGTAGATTTCAAGACTAAATTTTTAGATTTAACTTTGCAAACTGATGAATGTGTTACTCATCTATACCCTAGAAACTATACCTTGATATTATGTTTAAGGCAAGGATTTCAATTCCCTGTAATAGTTTCAACTATGTTATTTTAATTTTCCAGTATCAACTGTCAGGTGTTAATGTTCGTATGATATTCTAGAAAATTATACAGAACATTATATTTGATAACCATTGAAACTGACACACACAAATAGAGGGGTCGATGTTCAAACCTTGGTCATGACATTCACGTAAAACCATTTTGACATTTTGTCAATTAAGTTAGGACGACTTGTGGACTAAATTTATGATATTTATTCTCTATATACTATAACTTTTAGTTAGCTATTTGCTACATTTATCAACTAAGGAGTCCTTGTGAGAATATATAGGGACATGAAGGGATGGGGAGAACCCTAAGACGGGAAACAAGGACGAAGAGTGGGAGTAGTAATATAGATGGTGAAAATGGGAAGTGGAGGAATACTTTTCCTTTCACCGACATCCCTAATTCAAATTGTTTGATTTTTTTAAAACAATTGCTTACTCCATATTTGACATCTTTAATCCATATTAGCTTGAGGTTTGACGGAAAAAAAACTCAAAATGGTTCTATCTCATGACTAAAAATGAACCCTATGAGATTTAACAATGAAGCAAAACCCTATGACATCCATTGGAATTCATTGCCGACTTCCTTGCCATTGGTGCCACTATTGTTATGCGATTTGACGTTCATTTTTTCATGATTATGAGCAGATATTCTCGCTGCCATTTTTGCAATGCTATGCTCTCTTATTACAGGGTTCATCCATTGCGTTTATTCCATTTTTTGTTGCATCTTGTGTTTTGAGAATGAAGATGTGGAAATTATTCGAAATTAAAGGGGACGTGGAAACACTAAGTTTTGGATTCGATTCAACCCCGATAGTTTATGCAAACTGAATGCAACATACATAGACACATGAGAATCCCCTTCCGGATATTTTGAAGGTCTTGAAGTGAATTGCATATCAACTTTAAGTGTATTGATCAATGTTTTACAAATAAAAACTCTCGTGTACTAAAGGAAAAAAAATGATTTAAAAATAAATTTGGCAGAATTTGGATCATAAAATTATGAACTATAGACCATTTTTCTTCCTAATTCCTAGAGACGTTTATGTCTCTTGCCAAGGGAAAACAACTCTATATACATTTGTAACATTGGTCTATTCATACCATCATATATTACTCACAATCGTAATATGACATAGGTGAACAATTGGCTATGTGGGTGAGACACGGTTCGTCATCTTTAGGTGGACGACTCAAGCTTTAGAGGACACATATTTCATTTTTTATTGTTACCATAATATTGTTACGAAGTTTCCACATATTTTATTTTTTATTGTTACCATAATATTGCTACGAAGTTTTCACCGCCAATGACTAATCTTTAGGTGTACGACTCAAGCTTTAAAGGACACATATTTCATTTTTTATTGTTACCATAATATTGCTATGAAGTTTTCACCGCCAATGACTAATCTTTAGATGAACGACTCAAGTCTTAGAGGACACATATCTCATTTTTTGTTGTTACCATAACATTGCTACAAAGTTTTCACCGCCAATGACTAACCTCCCCCCAACCAGATTTCTTCCCTAGACATAAAATAGGAATCAAATCCTTGACTATAAGTAGCACAAATCTCTTACCACTTAGACCAATTCATTTTCGGTACATATATTTCAGTTTAACTATCAAATAAAAAGTTCAAAACATCACATCATAAACTTATGTATCTTCCTATTACTTCAATTGAGAGAGGAACAAAAGATAGGGACGAAGAAAATTAGAGATTTAAAATCAAAGGAAGAGACCAAAACATACATTTCTTGTTTCATTTGATTCATTCCCCATCACACAAAATAACCTTTGACAACGTAGACTAATTGTGGAGAAACCTCAAAAGTAGTGTTTTTTCTTCCGGTTTATGGCATAAGTAATTGGAATTACTTGTGTGCATGCATGTAATTTGAATTACATGCTCAAAACATGTTCCCTGGATGTCGCATGAGGGGTCAATTCCAATCACTATTAACGCCCGACAACTATAATTCAAATTTCTGTAATATAAAGTTTATAAAAACAGAGTTTTACCTCATTCTTCATTAGAACCAAAAAGAAGGAATTCTTAGGAAAGTTAGGAGCTAAAAGTTGAGTGCTTCTTGGTGGAAGGATCAACGTTTTCTCTCTTGTTTTCTTAAGTGATTATCATTTAATGTTGAGAGAAAATGAAATGGTAGAAATTAAGGTTTGTTTTTGGAGAACTATTGAAGCGAATTTCTTGTAAATATTGTGTATCTCTTGTAGAGATCTATTGATAGTGGATTGAATAGTTGTTCTCTCTCCATGTCATTGATCAATTTGGGTCGAATTAGATAAACATTCTTGATGTGTTTGTTCATATACTCTCTTTATCTTATTCTTTGGATTGGTGTTTGTTTGCTCTACACATAGTTTCTAGATTTGTTCTTAGGTTGAACTTATTGTTGCTTAAATTGGTTAGTTTGGTTGTCACTGTTATTTGTTTCACTTTTCTTGTTGAACCCTAACACTAAATAATTACACAAAACAACCTAATAAAGAAAAACCAATTTCGTATAATACAAGTTAATATCGCGACTGTTGACTAACCTGTTCCATTTTAAATTTCACATAGACTTTAAGTATTTTGAACTAGGCCAAGTCCATCCAAAATGGACTCCGTTACGAGGGTCACACAATGTACGTTGCACCACAAGAACACACATGTGTTACCATTTAACAATTTAACACCACATGAAGATCAAATGGTGATTCGTTGATCACATTGTGAATACCTCAACAGTTTCTCACATATTTCTCTTGAAAACCCTTGCAATAAAAGGACCCATGCATCAAGAGAAATGTACACACTATTTTTACTATCTCTCACTCAATTCAATTAAAGACTAAAAGCGTCTGAGTATTTGTATGTACAACATCCTCCATTGAGAAGCTCCAATCTTCATCTTCCACCGCCTTTCCACAGCTCCGACTTTCGTACTAATTCCACCTCAAATTAAAAAGTAAAATTAATTTTTGTGGGGAAAAATTAATTTAAGTCTCGATTTTTTATTTTATTTTTTTACATAGAAAATTACGTATTCACTCTTTTGAATAACATCCGGCTGCTACCAGAGTTATCTAGCTGTTTATTTTTCTCTGAAGAAGAGTTATCTTGCTGCTGTATTATAGCCTCCTTGCAAAATTGTTATTTCTATTTGTCCATCTTATCTACTAGCAAGTGGAGGTGTAGTATTAAATTATTAGTGTGTGTATATATATATATTGGTTTGAAATACTATGTTCGGCCACGTATGGTGGCAGTTTGCAACCTTGGTTTTACAGTCTATTGTTTTCAAATGAATATGAATAATATATGGTGAGGCAATGTACTTTTTATCTTTTATTCAATATTATAAGATTTGTACACCAAATAAATGCAACGTCATTTGACAAATTGGTGTATTAGGAAATTATGTAATGCCTGAATATTCATGTAAGAGTACTAAAATGTTAAAAACGAGATTTTTTATTTTATTTTATAAAGACATATAACCCATATACGCTAATGCCTAATAGTATAGTCGAAAATACTATAGTAAGGAATGGATAAGTTACAACCCTACAATTGAGAGTGGGGTATTTAAATAAAGAAATAAATAAGTTGACAAATGACGCATTTGACATCTTTAGAGCCACTTGTGTTTTTGAAAACTTGTGTTTTTATAATTGAGTTATTATATTTTGACCAATTAGAAACATTAAATATTAGAATGAGAAGATTTGGTTATATACTTGATTGAAGTTTCTCTAAGAAATTTTGATGTTGTTGTGTTATAAGATTAGATATAATGGAATTAAGATCACAAATTATGTATAAGTGTTTGAGATCTTGATTTGAAGATTTCAAGTCTTATAATACAACAAAGTTAAAACTTTTGATAGAAACTTCAGCCAAGTATATAATCAAATCAATTTTATCTAATTTGAGGAATCAGTATCCACCCTCAACTATATGGATGAAAATAGTGAGAATAACCTTACATGATATCGCCAAATCCGTGTGAGTCATAAAAATCCTTTCCAGACTTTCATATACTTTACTTAAATAAATATTGATATGATTTTCATTATATTAGATTTTTTATTTTTGTTAAATTATAAATTTGCTAAAATTTTCAGTAATTTATGCATATTAATCTACATTAAACTTTTGCATATTTAAGGGCCCATTTGTTTACGATTTTGTTTTAAAGTAATTTTTTATATTGTTTTAGTTATGTTTACGGGGAAGCTTCTTTCAAAAGTCATTTTGTTAAAATGTATTTTTATGCTGAAAATGAAATAGTTATATTGATTTATTTTTTATGAAAAAAAGTTTTAATAAAAGAGAGATAATTTGTGGTTCAACAATAGTTTATGCTTTTCTTAAAAATCTTTACAAATTATTGTTAGATAGATGAAGCTTCTTCGAGGTTGTTAACTATTAGTGAAATAAACCATTAGGACCAAAATCTTTACAATAGTTTAAGTTTATACCAACATAATTCTGATAGATAGATGAAGCTTCTTCGAGGTTGTTAACTATTAGTGGAATAAACTATTTATAGTTTCGATCACATGGAGCCACTTAGCAAATACATTTTAGCACAAGCAAAAAAAATGATATTCAACACAAAACTAGTTAAACCTTTTACATTACTTTATTAGAAATATGGACAAGTCCTTCAAATTTTTTATGAAGTGGGTATGAAGGACTATCAAGTCGTGCAACAAATGACATAAGCTAGAAAATCTTATCAATATCACTGGCCCACACGGAAAAACAAAAAATTAAATTTTTGATAAAGGGAGAACAAAATTAGTCAAATGTAAATTAATAACTACAATTTGATTCTGATACATTGATGTAAAAAAATTATACCGTAAAATAATTAAAACAAAACAAATTATAAACGTGATTTTTAAGGTATATGATTTTGCTCTAAACAAAATTGTATAATTTTAATTAAAGTTAATTTTTTGGTATGTAACAATTATAATTAATTAACAATGTAAAGGATATATGAAATAAGGTTTAAGCTGCCTTCATTATTAAAAAAAAAAAGGTTTAAGCCTTCATTTTCAAAGTCTTTCTAATTATAAAATTACTAGGAAACTTTTAAGGACTTTGTCATGTAATAATGTATATAAAAGCCACCCACCTAAACCACATTGTGCATATACTTGTAAAGCTATCAAACTCAAAATATTTTTGAGCCGGCACATATAGTTAATCAAAAAAATGCCTTCAAAGAAAATTCAATGGAAATCATTTGTACTTGGTTGTTTCAAGGACAAAAACCCTTCATTGGAAACACCAAAATTTGTGTCAAAAAAGACAGGTTCAAGTAGAATTTCCCTATCTGATTTAAGTGATTATTCATCACCTTCTGTCATGAGTGATTTATCCAATTCATTAGTGGGATCAAATCTTCATATTTTCACTTGCAAGGAACTCCAAGAAATCACAAACAACTTTGACAAATCAAATTTTCTTGGAGAAGGTGGATTTGGAAAGGTGTACAAAGGTTTTATTGATGATAAACTTAGGCCTACACTTGTTCCTCAAGCTGTGGCTGTTAAGGCCTTAAACTTGGATGGAAAACAAGGCCATAGAGAGTGGTTGGTAAGCATTTTTCTTAACCATTCAACATTATTATCTATAATAGTGTTTTAAAAATCAAACTGGACGGCTCAACCGATTAAATCATGAACCGGACTTTACTATGATTCGATCATGTAGTTTCGTCTGGTTCGAGTAGTTTAAGATGGTTGATGAAAGTTTTTCTCTTTTTAAATGATGAAAGTTTTCTAAATTTTTTTCTTTGTATTGTATAGGCTGAAGTTATCTTTTTGGGGCAGTTGAAGCATCGCAATCTTGTTAACTTAATTGGCTATTGCTATGAAGATGAACATAGACTTCTTGTGTATGAATACATGGAGAGAGGAAGTCTTGAAGAAAAACTTTTCAAAGGTGAATGCTTGTTTATTTTATTCTAAATAAAAAAATTTGAAACAAAAGTTTTTTGATTATTTTCTAACAAAATGATTATTATTCTTTTAAAATGCAGGTTATTTAGCAACTTTACCTTGGTTAACAAGAATCAAAATAGCAATTGGTGCTGCTAAAGGACTAGCTTTTCTTCATGAAGAGGAGAAACCAGTTATATATAGAGATGTCAAAGCCTCAAACATTCTATTGGATGCTGTAAGTATTCATTCACGAGCCTAACAATATTCATGCATTTTATCAATATTTGTTGATCAAATAAAAGCAACATATAAAGTGACATGAAAAACTTATTCTTTTTCAGGATTACAATGCTAAGTTGTCAGATTTTGGTTTAGCAATAGATGGACCAGATAAAGATCAAACACATATTACAACTCGTGTGATGGGTACACATGGATATGCTGCTCCTGAATATATCAATACAGGTATATTCTAATCTATAGTCAAAACCAATTAAACCTACCCCTTTAATTTTCATTTAGGCTCAAATATATTTTTATTCTTTAAAATAAGATAAGTAATATTTTTGGTCCCTCAAAATTTTCGTCATTTTTTTGTCCTTTTTTAATTTTTTTTTTAAGATGATCACAAGTGTCTATCTTTTATACTCTTATAGTCAACTTTTGGGATTTGAATTATGTGGTGTGTATGAAGCTAACAACCTCTACATAGTCCGATCAAGATTGGATGGTCTATTTATTTATTATTTTTTTTTCAGTTTTTAAAATCGAATATAGGGAACTTGAAATATGAACTATATATGATCTTAATCGAACGGTCCAAATGTACTGTGACGACACACAATAAAATCTCAACTTTTTTTTCCTTTTTCGGAGACATGAGGGACCAATTGTAATCATTAAAAAAACGGCTGACATTACATATTTCCTGTTTACATCGGTTAAAATCATATTTTCACATTGACTATTATTGGGGAATATTTAAGCTACCCATCATCAAAAAATCTCATTAATGTTCTTAATCTAACTCTATTTTTTATCTCCTTCTTTTAGGTCGTTTGACAACAATGAGTGATGTATATAGCTTTGGAGTTGTTCTCTTAGAGCTATTAACAGGAAAGAAATCAGTGGACAAAAAAAGAACTCCAAGAGAGCAAGATTTAGTCGAATGGGCAAGGCCATCATTGAAGGATTCACACAGACTTGAAAGGATAATTGATTCAAGACTAGAGGATCAATACTCAATTGATGGTGCTAGAAAATTAGCAATCTTGACTTATCAATGTCTAAGTCATCATGATAAAAGTAGACCAACAATGAGAACAGTTGTTAAGACCTTACAGCATGTCATGAAATTAAATGACATTCCAATTGGTCATTTTGTTTATGTAGCTCCTATTGAGGTAACAAATATTGAAGTGTCACTAAATGTGGATAAAAAAGGAAATGAAAATGAATGTGATGAAAATGAGATCAACAAAAGTGTTGTGAAAAGTAAAAATGAAGAAAAGGGTCATCAAATTCAGCGTAGAAGTCGCAGCAATCGACGCCGGGTTAAGCCATTGATGAAGTCTCGTTCTGTTCACTCTGATACTGCTCTGTATAAGACTCTTGGAACTAGTTTGTACTCACCCAAGCAAAGCAAGCAGAGCCAACAAGAAGTAAACCTTTGCCAATATTAGAAAGATTGAACCTAAATTCTCTTCCATGATGTAATATAATCATAGATAAAGTTAGGGAAAAAAAGAACGTAGGAAGAAATTAAATATATTAATTGTACATCACAATACACAAGTATTGTTTTTTTTTTTTGTTGGTGTTTTTTCATTTTTTGGAGTTTGATTTTGATGTTTTTTTTTTTGGAAATTCCATTTTTGTTTTAAGGGACTGATGTACACATTTCTAATAAAGATAGCAAGTTTAAATTTTACGTGCATTTCTCTCACACATTTACACACATATGTATATGTATACATAATAAACTTTATGTAGTAACAAATTGTGTTAGTTTGAGTAGAAATCAAGTTTTTTATGAGAGTCTTGTGGCCAATTAAGTTGTGTAACGAATATTTATCAATGGCATGAAAGTGGTTGATACTTCACACCTATTACAAGTAACAAAAAAAAAATTGTTTTATTGAGTAGTTTTTTTTTTAATTTTAAATTTCCATATTAGTCTTTCTTGTTTAGTCTTATATTTGATGCAAATTAATTGTCAATTGTTTTTCTTCGTTTTTACGTCGGATTTTCCACCATGTTATTGACAATTGCTACCTTTGTTATGGTGCCTTACGTTAGAAGCAAAGGAAGATTGAAGAACATAATAACATTCTACTATCTATTTTATGACATTATTTTCTTTCTTACTTAGCAAAGTCATAAATTTTCATTCATTTGAAAATTGTAGATATTGAAAGTGAAATAAGCCAAATTATTTGTTGACTACTAGTGCCGTTGACTTCTGCCGTGTATTGACAAATGGTTTTTTTTGTGAACAATCTTTGTTTTGAGGATTAGGTTTTCCAAAGCCGTGGCATCCATTTTGTGGTAGATGTAGATTCAAAATCTATGTACATATATGGTTTTGTTTTAGTATTTAATTTAATTCTTATACACTTTCATCATCGTAAAGAATTTTTACACCATCAATAAATCATTAACCATTAGATCATCAACTAAGCTTGACATTAATCATATATGCTTCTAAAAATAAATACATGATTTTTTTTATTTGTTGACAGTGTAAAGTCTTTTATGCTAACGATGCATCAAAGTTAAACTCTTTGTACACAATAGATAAATGAAAAATATTTTCATAAAAAAATAAATAGAAATATTTTTTTATTACACAACTAATAATTTTAGATATTTTTGTCTAAAAGAATTAAGGTATTACTTGCACAACTATTGAGATTAATTGCTTAAGATGATTGCAATTTATTTAACAGATTGATCCCTTTCAACAAATGTTTATATCCACCAACAAGAGTATCTACCACTTAGTTGCTATATCATTAATAATTTCATATTTTTGTCAATTTAATTGTTGAACAATAATTAATTATCGATCAAAATATAAACAATATTAAGTTTATATTATTCAAATTATTCATTTTTTCTTTTATTTCAATGTATCTTATAGACACTAAATAACCTGACATTCATGTTGTATAACTTCATTAAAATAATCTATATGATATTAACTTTTAATCCTTTTTTTTTTGTTGAGGGAATTAACTTTTAATCTTAACACTACATCTTTGAACACAATTGCTCGATAAAATACTACTGAATGGTGTAACTTTTTTTTTTGGTCAAGTGAATGGTGTAACTTATAACTAATAAATTCGACAAATTTCAAATAAATTGGACTTCCATAAATTTAAAATATTATCACTCATGATATTTACATATTATCCGTTAACTTGAACTATTGATGAAATACTAAATAATATTTGAAACTTATTAAATTTTCTCTAGAAGGTAAAACCTTTTGATTTGACACTTATATCGATGAAATGCAAGTATATGGATAATTATCAAATGAAGTAACAATAACAAGAAAGTGAGCCCCATCTCATTATTTACTCCATCCGTTTTATAATGAATGTCATTTTAACAAAATGAAATTGTTTTAGAATGAATGACATTATTACTTTTCAACGCATTATTAATTACTTTTTCTCAATAGTACCCCTTACTTATTACTATGCACGCCAAAGTACCACATTTTACTTTAATTTATAATTATGGAAAATGCACCAATAGTTAACAAGACTATTTTAGTAAAAGTGTCATGTTTATAGACAACATTTACATTTCTTAATATGTATGCAACAACCTTAAACGACATTCATTTTAAAACGGAAGGAGTAGTTGCTATGATTAATAACTCGTTTTTTATTTTTATTTTTAACGTTATTCTCTACACGCGACTACATAGACTAATCAACTAATAATTGAATAGTAACATTTTTGTTATCAATGAATGTTATCATATATCTTAGAGAAATGATATTTGAACAACCATTTTTTTGACAACTTTTGTGACAACTTTCTCTCTCATACTCACATTGTCATTTTACTTTCTCTCTCTATTGCTTTGATTTTTGTGTCATTACTTAAATTTCTTTGTATAATTTGGTTGTCAAACAAGTTATTACAAGAAAGGGTTGTTCAAATAACATTGCTCTATATCTTAAGTATTATGCACGCCAAATTGTAATTCATGACTCTCTTTTGGACAGGATTGCACATTCATGAATATGAATTATAAATTTTAATTAAAAGTGTAGGGGAAAATAAAAGAATTTTTTTTTTTGTGATTCTAGACCGTCCCTAAAATTGCAAGAAAACAAATCAGAAGTTTCAATCCTTTGAACATGACTTAATCTTGTTAGGGATCAAAATACGCACATCAACTTCCTTTACCAACCCCAAGCATTAGTGCGGTGAATGAAAATCACTTGTGGTATGGCTAATATCACAAATTAAGAATCTACAGCTGTCTTTTGGTGACATGTCAACAATCAAACCAAAGACTAATAACACTATTGTTCATCAAATCAAATGCCACTAGCTAGAGAAATATTTGCTCACATATTCAACTATGTATATTGTATTTTGTTTTGATTTGTTTGTCTTTTAACACAATTCTAATGCCATCAAACCAAAATACACAAGTTCTTGACTTGCTTTGAATAAGAACTGTGTAAAATACACGGTAGAATACAATTCTACGACATAGAAACAAAACTAGCGTTAAGGATGTGTGGAATGTAGACAAGAATTTTGCATTACTTGTAAAAATGAATCTCCTCTAACATTTATATGATGGTGATACAAGTCTTTTTCAAATTCTTACATGTCCTTAAAACAAATTATTAATCATGGAGTGAGGCGCAGTCTTTGTCTTGTTGTAAGTATGATTTTTATGGATAAATTTCGAGGAAAGATCGCAAACCGTAAATGTGTGATAGCAAATATTATTAGTTGACTTTGGAGCTGGGATCCAATTTTAGAGGGTGGGCAGCTCGTAAAAGATTGCGGGGATATTTGATATATTGAGGCGTATTAATGATGTATTTCTTTTAATAATAAAAAAATGATTTAACAATTTGGGAAAATGTTTTTTTTTGTTTTGAAAAAATCAAAATGAGATATATTACTATCAGGTGACTATCTACCCAACATAAGGTGTGTCAGATAAAAGAGCCAAAAAATACAACACAATGTCAACAAAGTGGCACACAAGCTAGCCATTATCCAAACAAAGAAAAGGGTTTTAGCACCAATTATAAAAACTACAATGAAAAGCACAATGATTCACTTTATACCACCAAAAGAAAAGAAGCTTAATACTCTCCATAAGTCGAATAGGAGAATTTTCTATACCACGAAAATGTTTTTTTGTGTGTGCACCTAAACTCTATAGATTTGGTCTTGTAATCCTATAAGGTTATCTTTTCATTAAGTGTGTTGAATTTCGTAGTTATAGTCTTTGGAAAAATTTCAGGGTCTAGTGTTTATTTTTATTGATGAACCAACCTAAAATTGGCCAATATTTAGATATTATAATGTGATTGACATAATTTTATGAGCTATATTGTTTTTTTTTAGTGATGTAGCAACTTAAAATTGGCCAGTATTTAGACATTATATTGTGATTGACATAATTTTATGAGCTAATTTTAATGAGTTTGAGTATCCCCTAAATATAATCTATTTAATAATAAACTTTTTAGGGTTAAATATGTTTTTAATCCCTATAAATTTTTAAATTTTGTAAAGACTAAAAAGATAGTAACCACTTATAAAAAAAAAACCAGTTAACCATTTTTCTTATACTAAAAAATTGGCTCATGATCCAGAAGTCCTAACTCAACTGGCAAAGTGCCGAAATTGTTAGGCCGGATGCCATGACTGGGGTACGAACCCCGATACCTCCACTTATGTGTGTGAGTTTATAATGGCTTTGTCATTTCGTCTATCTAACCAAAAAAAAAAAAATTGGCTCATGTGGAATGACCGGATGACATAACCAGTTTAAATTCCTAGTTTGTTTTTAAGCCAAATTTGTGTGGAAATCAAAAGTGCTCTACATCATCAATATCTTCAAGCTGCATTGTTCAACGCAGCAGTTATTTAACAAGGTTAGGCATCATGCCACTAAGAAGATTGAATTCAAAACTCTTAAGATTTACTAATATGAATTAGTCTATACTGCGTATATTGTAGAATTACAAAGAAAATCCACATATATGATTCAACATGGGAAAGAATGCACAAGGATTTCGTCTCAATAGGTAGCATTGCAAAAGGAAAGAATATGAAATCGTGACTTGAATATTTGTTGCCAATAAGTTGGACTAAAATGAGTTCAATTCAAGTATCTACCAAACACCAATATATAATGTGTTCTATATGCTAATGATCATTATTTATGTTACCTTATTTTCCTCACTCACTTTGCAGTAGCAGCTGAACATATTCACATTGAAAATATGCAATATATATGGGATGTTGTCATTGCAATGTCTAAGTCAGGGCCTACTTAAACATTAGAGTTTTGACCTAATCACAAGGTGGACAATGTCCTTGTTTTTGGCTCTCTAACAAAAAAAATATTTATTACTAATATATTAATTATTAGTATATTTATAAAACTTTGATCGATTTTATCATAATAGCACTTGGAAATCTTATCTAAGCACACTCCATGGTCTTTCCTTTTGTTACAACTGCAGCCGAGTGTGCTATCACTTTATAACAAGTCCTCCAAATTGCTCTTAACCTTGGCTTTAATCGGGTAGTTTTTGAAAATGATTGTCAGATAATTGTGATTGCAATCTTTAATAATAACACTTATGTGAATGAACTAGTAAATTTACTATCGAATTGTAAGACTTTGCTCTCATCTAATGCTAGTTATGCTCTAACTTATATTAGAAGACAGATAAATATAGTCATTTATAATCTTGCCAGAGCATCTATATTACATGTTAGTCCTAGTACTTTCTCTCATCCTCCATTTTGTTTTCGCTCTATTATTTTGGATGAAATGAAATGAGTTAACATTCCCTAAATAAAATAAAAAAAAATCCTTATACACCGGTAATATATACATATTGTTAGTATATTTATTATTTGTATATTAGTGTTTTTTTGTTTTTTGGGTGTGTAAGCCCTCTTTTACTACCAAAAAAAAAATACTTATGCATTTAATCATATCTCACGGTTATATAGTTTTGTTATATTAGTTCCTAAAGTATCTATGTGACGGTGGAATTTGATATTTGCATGTATAATATTTTTTTTATCGATAATACATACAAATTAAACTGAATTTTTATTATTAACTAAACACGATCTTCTTTAGTCTTAAACGAATGTACCACTTAAAACTCAAACACCCAACTGAAAATTAAGGTGAACGTGTCCAATTTAACGATATGATGATTTATTTTTAAACAATTGTTTGAAAATACATATGCATTTTTTTTAGACAGGCGGGATGACAAATTCATCAAAAACTCACACACATAAAATGAAGGCACGCGAGGTCGAACCTCGATCATGACCTCAGGCATAACAATTTCGGTATTTTAGTCAGTTGAGTTAGGACTTATGAGACATATGCATTTATCATATGTCACTTTGACTATGTTTAAGTTAAGCCTTCCAAATATTATGAGTTTGGAATAAAATTCACGTTAGCTCGACAGTTGCCAACGACATTGTACAACAGTACAAGTTAGGTAAGCCCACAATATCCATCACCATGACCGTGGCTAGGAAACATTTGAGAGACTGGTTTCTCAATTATAATAATTAAATAATTTTTTTGTCGAAAAATAATTAAATAAATTTATCTGTTTCAATACTTTTCTCTCCGGTCTCCATATTTGAATAGATTAAGCTGCGTTTTTCTACATTATTAAAATTAAAATTTATAGAGTAAAAAATCAACTTAATCCCTAATTAAATTATCACCATCTCACCAATTTAATACATAAACTATTAAAATCAACTAAAAATTTCTAAATTATTCCTCAATTCAACAACTATTTAGTCCTTCAATTAACAAATTTAATTGTAGTTCTTGATAGTTTAGAGACTAAATTTTTGTATTTTTCATAGTTTAGGACTTTTAGCAACAATTTATGAATTTTTGCAATTCTTCCTCCCATACTATTGTCTATTATCATTATGATCCACACAAGACCTAGCAGTTTTTTTCTTTCTTTCTAAGGAACAAGACCTAGCAGACATGTAATACTCGTTTTGCATCTGTGACTCTTCTATTAGTCCACAAGATCCACACCACTACCACGAAGTTTAGAACTTAAACATCATTAAAGAATATAATAATCTTTGTTGGTGCAAATCATGTAATAGAAAATATTTCTTGGTGAAGATTTGGCAATTTGTCAATGGATAAATTCATATTTTACGTTAGCGTGGCCGGATTGCATATCTGAATAAATAATTTGATGATACTTGACAGTTATCCCACTGAAATTTTTTTATGTTCTATCATTGAATATTGTTTCAAATTTTCAAACAACGAAAATTATTTTGGTTATTATAATAAGTAAAAAGATCATGTGTATTTTACTTATTTTTGTAACTAGGTGACAAATTTATAATGGCATTATTGTAAGAAAATTGCAAAAGAAATTAATATTAAACACTACATTGCTTTCAATATCTTCAAATTGTTTTACAGAAGCACCGAATTAATTTCTCAGATCTTCATTGTCATTACTCATCTGCAACAAGTGGCAAGATTGGTTTTTTATATTTAGTTTTTCAACATAAGAAACTAATGATAGTTTTAGCCAATTTTTGTATTAAAATATCTTTTCTGATTATTATAATCATAGAAGGAAAATTGTTTTTCTCTATCCATCGCTCACATTTTAAGAATGCAATTTTAGTCTCTAGAATCAATTTTTTGTGTTTTTGACCTTTAACATGACAAACAGAAAAACATACTATTGTTGAAGTTGAATTAATAATGATGTGTGAACTTCAACTCTCATACGTCTTCTTTCTTTCCTTCCTAAGCAATCCATTTTATTATTTCATAGTTGATAATAGGATTTAATATTATATATGAACGATATTGTAAATAAAAAATAATAACAGTAGGTCCAATTTAATCTAATATGTGCTGAACTTATTTTGCTTATAATATAATATGTACTGCTTTATAAGAGAAAAGAAAATTTATTGAAAAAAAAGAGAGAAGAAAAATATATATTTTGAGGGAAATGTTGTGTAATCAAAACTTATCACACGAGGAAAACATACTTCTCATATAATTAATATTAGATTCAATAGGAATTGGGTTTTTATAGGCCCAATAAAAAACCACAAATCGAACTGATTGAAATTGAAAACCGCAAAAAACTTTGTTTGATTCGGATGTATTCGATTCACTTTCTCATTTTACTGTACAATTCGATTTGGTTTACATTTTTATTTGACCAACCAAACCAAGCCAAACTAAAAACATATAGAACACTCACTTAAATGGTATGTAAATTTAGTATCTAGTTCAGATTTTAAGTCTGTTTCTCA
>Ga0315913_1001157_pt1 | contig 27889 bp, 23 predicted proteins | sample MpolsnodulesMG_FD_207736 | JGI IMG/M metagenome (GOLD analysis project Ga0315913, IMG submission 207736) | Medicago polymorpha root nodule microbial communities from Los Angeles, California, United States - small nodules | ecosystem: Host-associated > Plants > Roots > Nodule | place: USA...
CCACGCCGTGCCAACATATACCACCTTTACAATAAGACATATTGTGTTGGGAAGTACGAGGATGTTGGTCGACAAAAACAGACTTACTAATCTTCCGAGACAAATCCCACATTAAAGTTGCGACCAAAATCAAAGCCACCAACGTTGTAGACACAGTCACCACAAACACACCACTAAATCTTCGTCCATATAAAACCTCATAAGCCTTAACAAACGATGTAACTGCCACATAGATTATTGTAAGGTTACTCGCTACTACATCACAAACACCCATATATATTGAAATTGAACAAAACAAAAAAAGAACAAGGTTGTATAGTAACTTGAAATAGAGAAGAAAAACACTCTATCTATCTCGATGTGGATTTATTGGATTTGTGTTGGGAATGTTTAGGATTTTAATATTAAATGGTAGAGTACCCAATAGCTTATAAAAATGTGAATGTGGGCCCCTCCTTTCTCTCGGTTGTCTGAAATCTCAGGGAATTGCTTACTGCATCATTCTTATCTTGTTCTTTCTTTACTTGCAAAACAAGGGACTTTCACTTTGAGATTATCTTTCGACTCACTTTAGTCACCATTACACCTTGAGCAAATCAAGGTAAATCATATTTACTGTATAATTTTTTTTTTAAGTAGTTAGGATTAAAGTCTTGTATGATCAATGATCCAATGAATATGATTGATATATAATTTTAAAAATTTATGAATTACATTTGTATCTACGCCAAAGTAAAAATAGAATTACATATGCATTAAATAAACCTCATGATGGAGATATTTTAAAATTTAATATATAAAATTGTATAAATATGGAGTATATAACTAGATGTATGTGGATAATATATTTTTCGACTAAGGATAATGTATTAAAACTAATAATACACATCAATTAAATCCCAAATTAATTCGGTCAAAAGAATATATTACTAATTTATTTTCTTTATTTATGTTTTGAATGTTTTAAATTCAAAATTAATTTAGTCAAAGGATTATATAATTTATTTATTTTTCTTTATTTGAGTGTTGAATGTTTCATAATTAATTGTCTCCCTTAAAAACTTTCCAAATTTAGTCTCAATTTTTTAAACTTTTATGTAAATGTTATATAAACATCAATTACAATCTCCTTTCAAAAAAAAAAATCTCTTTTTTATTGCGAGTCAACCGACTCTATCCTCCTTTAAGTGGATCCATTTTTTAGTGTGTTTAGAACCGAGTATGGAACTTATTTTCACGTCAATTTTCCTTAACGTGACGTAGTACAAAACGTACCTCTAATTTGTATGCTTATATTTTTGGAAACAAATTTGTCTATCCTGCTTATACTTGTCTAGTTAGTTTTCGCACCTCTAATCTGTGGGAATTGTTAACCTCTCTTATATTATGTTGTCCTCACATAAATTAGTTCATGATAATTGATAGGATGCACTAGCAAATCTTTGGGATGCCATGGAGATAACACCACGTGTCCCATAACATGATCTGTCATCCTCTATTGCCATAATTTTTATCTCCCACAAGAAGGTGAGAGAGACATTTTTCAAGTAAACAAATCTTTTGTGTGCTTTTGTCTAGTTTGGTCACGTTGAAACTGTGATATAGGGCAGGGCATGGCACACTGCTACACTTGCCGCCAAATAGCGTGATATTCATCACTATTGGCGGTGACACATAAGACAACGTTAAATCCCAATAACTATTCACGTTCCTTCGTAATGGCTCAAATGATAATATACTCCTTCCGTTCCTTTTTAATTTTGTCACTTTTACAAAAATAAAAAAAGTTTGTTTCTAATTAACTGTCACTTTCAAAGTTTAATACAACATTAAATGTTGTTTTGTCTTTATTACCCTTGATTATTTATTGTAGAGAGAAGTCTATGAAATAAGATATTAAATGATAGAAAAAAGATAAATTGTTGTATCAAAAGTAATAAAATAGTTTGAGTAAAAAACTCAAAAGTGACAATTAAAATTCTACTACTACTTAAATTTTTGGTATCACGTTAAGTTTGTGACAATCATGATTAGCATAGTTTTCAAAAGTTACTTGTAGTTTTTATAAAATTATGGTAGTTCTCCATAATGCTAATAGAGCTACCTTGATACCAAATACACGCATATTAGAGTGGCAAAATATCACATAGAGGATATGATATTTCAATTATATTGGTACCTTAAAAGTACGGATTCCACTTGTGCACCATTGAGGTACCAATAATATATATCATTGGTCAATTAGAGTGTGCCACCTATCAATGTTATTTTATAAATGCTTTATTTGATATATTTTTTTAAAGGATGTGCCACGTGGCACATTCTAATTGGGCAATGGTATATACCATTATGGTACGCAAGTGCTATCCAAAGTACCACCTATCATTTAGCATCTAATGAACTTATTAAAAGAAAATGAAAATATGAAATGCTTCTCGGGAGATTAGACCAAAATTCAAGGGAAAAGAGTACCAACAACTAACTCATTAAACACCTTAATCATCTCGAAGACCCTATGGAATAAATCTTGTTGAAGAAAACAAAACACTAAAGTAAAGACTCTCTTAATGGAAAGAATTTTTCCTTGACGTACACAATATGAGAACAAGCTAGACCCAATCACTGAGTCAATCAATGGCTGCTAGTGCAAAACCTATCGTACAAGACCCGTTATTATATTTCTTGATGGCTTGCTTTTCCAATTTAATACTAAGTAGCTATCACACATCATGATAATTGTTCTTCGACGGAGCATCGTTTTGAGTAAAATGTTATTGCTTTTAAAATTGGTATAACAATATTTGCTGCCTTGTCTTTTCTTGGTTGGCACTACCACACTGTCTCATTCGTGTATATATTGTTCTTTCTTTACCACATTTAATTGTTGTATTATCATACTTAATTAAAATGTTAAGCAATCTGATGAGAGTATTGGAAGCCCTAACCCGCCATTTGGAAGACTAACCCTCCCCACTACTTTTTTTTTTTCGACGAACAAAAACTCATATTATTTCATTTCTCACAATAGTTTCAATACAAGATGGAATCAAATTAAACTCTTGGTGACGAGCATTCAATCTAGACGCCCTAGCTAACATACGAGCGACAAAATTAGTTTGTCTCCTAACAAAACTTATCTTAAAGTTTGAATAATGTTTTAAAAGTGACCGACATTCGGATATGATACTACCAAACTCCGCTTGATTGCTATTCCTATAAAAAATGCTATCAATCACTAGTTTGCAATCTAGTTCTATAAGCACCTTCGACAGTCCTAATCTGCCAAGCCAAGGGATGGCATCACGCAATCCAACTGCTTCCGCTTCTCGTGGGAGAGGTTTGCCTTCATACCAGATTGTGGCTGCCTTTACGAACATACCTCGATGGTTTCGAATGCACATACCTATCCCAAAACAGTTTAATGCAAACAAAAAAATGTGCCAGACTTTTGCCAGATAAAAGTGAAAGTGTGATTTTCCAAGCTATTAGCAAATGAATACAGCCTCAGCAATCTTTGAAATTTTATCACGTGTTTTCTTTGTTCCTATCCTTCCATAATAATCTCATTTAATGCAACGAATTTCCCATAACAATTCATCTTTTTTCTTTTATTGGCTCAAGGTGCACGCCTACAAACCAAAAAACAATAGTTGAAAAGTTCACTTCTTCCATCAGGCTCTATGAAAGCATGTAAACTTAATGGAAAAAAATTCACTTCCACTTCCATTCATTTCACACGGTCTCTGCAAGTTCTTATAATGTTCAACCTAAAAGAGTTTATCTTCGCAAGCAATAGTATAGAGATTCACTTCTTCCATCAAACAATAATTTTCGCATGACTTTCCTACAATCGGTGGTGGTTCTCCTCTTAGGCTTTGTTTGCGAGTTGGGTTTTGGAGGGGAGGGGAAGGGAAGGAAAGACTTATGGAGAGATAATCCCTTGTTTGAGAGTTTTAAAAAAATAGGGAAAGGTTTTGGGGGGTTTTGAAGGGATTCATTTTGTCTAATTTTCAAGTTCCCCCAAATTGGAGGTTTTTGGGGGTTAAACATACAAATTGACAATTTTGTCATCATAATTATTCAAAATTTCAATTATAACTTACAAGATAAATTACAAAGTATATCACAATGTATTGATTTTAAGAGAAAAAAATGGTAAAATAGTAAAATTATCACATAACCCCTCCATTTCCTTTCCTTCTTGGTTTCTTTAACTCCCAAACAAAGGGAAGGCTTTCCCTCCTTTCTCCCTTCCCTTCCTTCCCTTCCCTTCCCCTCCTAAGCCTTTCCTTCCCCTCCACTCAAAACTCGCAAACAAAGCCTTAGGCGTTTAACTGATGCACATGCATGACACTTCTTATTATGTATTTATTTTCCTTTGATTATGAAGCATTGGTCCTTCTTAATATATGCAATCCAAGACTAGCTAATATGAAGCATTGTTTTACCTTTAATTCCTTAACATGCTTATAAATTTAAAATATCATGATTGCCTTATTTTATTTGCATGCCATTTCGACAGAGGAGGATGAGATGGAGTCAATAACTTATAGATTTCTTTATGCTGCCATCTATGTATAGTTTGACCTACGTACTTTAGCTTGATGAAATGCTTATGGTGTGAAGGAATTAATATTTGATATTCACTGCTTAATGCGGTATTTCCACTCCTATATTTGGGCAAGTATAAATTGTAAATACTAATATTACCAATGTTTTGAAATTAAAAGTAGTAGTCTTATAAATTGTGCATTAGGACACATTGATTCGAATAATTTTATTATGTGGATAAGTTGAGTTTTCATGTGTTTGGAAGTTATAGGATATTACGGGACAATTATTGTTATGATATAATGAGGAATTGCTCTTATGAAGTAGGTGAAAGCATCTCAGTCATTTACAATCTATATGAATTTTGCATATACAGTTGCAGTTGCAGTTGCAGTTGCAGCCATAACATGTACTTTTATTTTTGTTAAGATGGTTTCACATTTAATACTTCGGATTTATTATGATCTATAGTGCAAGTGGATTTTGGTTTGATATGGTTACAAGAATTGTTTTTCACTTTTCTAATGCTATTTAGACTCTTTAAGTATTCTTGACATATTCCACTAATAATTGAGAGTGTTTGAAGTAGGTTGAAGTTTAACAGACATGATTACTATATTCTGTTCTGGACTGTTTTAATTTTAAATCGAGTAATAAGTATCTATATTACTTTTTATTTTAAAATTATAAGTTTATAACTATGATATATTGTTCTTTCTTTACCACATTTAATTGTTGTATTCTAGTTAAAGTGGATATATTACATTGACAAAAAATCTCCCAATCGTAAGAAACTATAAACTTGCTACGGTAGATCGGTCCAACATATTTAGAAGCTTAAAACAAATTCTATATAATGAGATAACACAAGGTTTATAAAGATAAAATCTAGTTTTATTGAGTCCAAGATTCAAACTAATGTCAAAAATGATATAAGATTATTATTTTAATTTGACCAACTGTGTTGGAAAAATATCTATAACTAATTTGTCACAAACAGAAAAAAAATAAAAAGAGCCATTTTATACTCAAAATTTTGAACCTTAAAATCTTAGCTTGGTTTGCTAGGTTCTTGTGTCGGCCTTGTTTCATCCCATGTATTTTTTTTTATCGATAGGAATTGAATCTGATATCTCAAAATTTACAATCATACACATCAATCATATGCGCTAAGCCTAGAAGTATCTTCATCACTTTTATTTGGGTTATTGAGTTATATGTATGAAGAGTTTTTCTCATTCCAACGGAATTTTTTTCGCACACAAGAGTTAGAGATCGAAACTCTTGCCACATATTTAAGAAGTATAAATCTCTTAGCAGTTGGTTCAATCTATTGTTGGTTCCTCATCACTTATGTCACGGTTTAAGCGAAAATAAAAGATTGTATATGTAATTAAGTTCACTTTTCAAAAAAAGAAGAGAAAAAAAACTGTACCAACTTTGGATGTTGTACGCCCCAACATTATTTTACCATATTCCACAATTTAATCCATAAACATGAGAATAAAAATGATTTTTTTTGTTGTACTAGTAGAGAATGAAAGAAAGCAAACTAACTCTAGGAAAACTAACATGGGAATAGATAAACCTAGCTAGATCATCATTTAGAAGAATATATATGCAGCTCACTTTGGAGGCACATCTAACACATTCATCTCCGTAGAAGAGAATCTAAGATGAACCAGGTGATTGAATCGAGCAACTTGCGATTCTATGACACTTTTTCTACTTTTACTAATGAACCATGTGTTATTCAAGAGATTAAAAATGAAATTGATGAATTGAAAAATGAGGACAAGACAAAGGATGAAACCATGAAGATGATGGCATCAGTTCTTGCTCAAGTCCTCACAAAATCATCAATTTCTCATGAACTTCTTGCGATTATTGTAAGGTTTTCCTACTTAACTTACCAAGTTTTAATTATTTACATGTTAGGATCATTTAGTAAAAGATAAGGATTGTTCTGCATTGGACTAGATGTCTTGATAAATTTTGTTTTACATCGGCGATGATGAAGAAGAGAACTAACTTTTTTTAATCTATGTGAAATAACCTAAAGTGACACTCAATATGAGACAGACTGAACACTTGTTAAGTTCTGCATATTTTTGTTAAGGTGTAACACTATTTCTCCCTTTTCTAAAACTTGGGAAGATCTTCTATTGATGCATGCTTTTCGGACTTCACTATAAAATGGGCAGCAGGGATTCAAGCATGCAAAGGACAAGTCAAATAATTATGTCCATATATTTCTTAGAAAGTACGTAGCTATGTTGAAACTGATCTGAATATTTTATGCTTTAAAGTATCATGACATGAAAACAGTCGCCGACCTATCTGCTCGCTATGATCTGAAGGCAGGCTTAAGGATCGTCTTGGAGAAGAATTTATGGAAAGAATCAGGAAGAAAGGTTTCATCGAGTTGAAGACTAAATCAGGTGACTGTCCATTTGATCAGCCATGTGTTCAAATACCTAAATTGGTGTAGGAAGAATGAATTTGAGAGATGCTTTCGAGAAATTCAGGGTCCGTATAATAACTTGTTTGTTTCTCTATTTTGAACTTGTTATACGTTGCATGCATTAACTGTAATGAGCAAGTCCTGAAACTTGCCTTGATTTCTTTTACTCTACACTCTTCTAAGGCTACTGAACTATTTTCTTAAAAAACTTGGAGCACTTTTTTCTTTCAATCTTTTACTTCGCTGCACCTCTTTTTTCATAGTGAAACAACACTGACACAAATAAATGCAAATTCTTTTACAACAAAAAATGTAACAAATATTACTTCTTGTTTTCAGTTCTTGAGGACATCATATCAATCTTCTTTTGAAGGAAGTGTTAATTATCGTAAAAGTGTGAAGGACCGGTTAAACATGAATATGTATAAACTAGAAAGCATGCCTGCAGATTGACAAAGAATGCAGGTGAGGGGAAATTTGTGTAAGAGTTTGCCTCTCTTTTTCAATTTCATCCTTTCATCTTCATTACAAGTTACAACAGAGTGACAGACAGAATTTCATAGCAATAATTTATACAGTGGAATCAAATCAGTAAACAGTGAGGGTGTTTTGGCTATAATGTATAGCAGATAACATTTTACCTCTATAAATCAATTTTTATTCATTTAATATTTAAATCACAAGACTTTCAAATTTGAAGTATTATCCTTCAAGAACACGCTTCTGCAAAGTTTTGAAATAACAGAAAAATCCTTATCAATTGATCAGGTCAGAAATTTCGATTTTTCGGACATGGATTTCAAAAGGATTAGAATTTAGGGAGTTTGAAGACCTTGTAATGTTGATAACAGAAAGTGAAAGGAAAATTTCTAATAGCTAAATAACAGGGAAAACTACTAAGAAACTCTATCTCTAATCACATTATGTAACAAAATTGGAGATAGAGGTCGATAACAGAAAACTAAAAATTATTTATGTTTTAACAAACTCTATCTCTGATCATATTCTCTAATACTCCCCCTCAAGTTGGAGGGGGAGGGTTATGAACACCCAAATGTCAGCTTGATGTTGCTTGGTTGGCAAGTAAGTTGTGGTTATGGCTCCTGAATGTATATGCTCCCTGATGAAATGACAATCGACTTCAATGTGTTCAGTTCTTTCATGGAATTGGGTTTGCAGCAAAATGAAGAGTTGTTTGATTATCACAATGCAAAAGTGTGGATTAGGTGCAAGGGACTTGAAGACTTGCTAACAGATTGCGCGGCCAAAGTATTTCACTAGTAGCATGAGCCATTGCATGATATTCAGCTTCACTAGTTTCTTTGTTTTCCATGAGATTGGAGCAGAGCAAGGTTTTATCATTTATTACTGATGTGTATATACCTATTATCATTTATTGTTTACTTGACTGTCTTCTAATTTTCCTTCCAAATGATCTAAATTTCACTTATGTAGTGGCAGAAGCAAAAAAGCAGTTAAATAGTGTACCTCTAGGCTCTAGCCATTGTCTTTTTTGTTTGAAGATGTCTTGCAGAAGTCAATTCTCTTGTATACTTTCTAACCTTTCTTGGATGGTGTATTCAGTATGAATGAGACTTTAAGCTAAAAGGATCCACAACTTATTTTTGTATACATCTCTGAAGCATAGACATCTCTTACATTAAGTGTGTCCGGTGTCCGATACCCGTACAACGGGTAGCACTTGGGTGCCTTTGGCTTCGATGTCTTTCGGTGCCTTTGTCTCTATCTCTCTCCTAACCAATGATTCTCTCTCATCAAAATAATTTATTTTAATCATTCCATCATCACTCTCTTTCCTCTAAAATACACTAAAGTCACCAAAGTCACCCAACACAAAGTCACTGAAGTCCCACCCCCCGTGTCAGACAAGTGTCCCAACTTTTACACTCCTTAGACACTTCTATGGGGACTTAAAAGATGTGTCGAAGTAGTAATGTTCACATCAAGGGTTGAAGAAATTAAATTCGATGAAATCATTTGTAACTTTTCGGTATATTCAATGGATGAATCGGCTAATAAGGTGAAAATTTGTCATATTTTGTTTAAGAACTTTTTGGGCTCTACCATCCTTGAACTTCTTTTCCTTTTTTTCTAAACCTTAACTCCATTCACCATTTCAAATTATCATTAACCATACTAACAATACTCACAACCAAAAAGATTCCTTAATTAATAACTTGATTCATTATTTCTTTCCATGAAACATTAAAATGAGATTGAAAAGCAATATAATGCAACATGAAAACAGACAGAAGCAAATTGCAATGAATGCAAATACAATAACAATGTAATTATTGGCACACTCAATAAAATTCTCATATAAAGAAATTTCTTACAAACCAAAAAAAGAATAGTCATCGGTAATGAGGAAGGCGGAAGAGAAGAGGTCTGATCTTGGGGAGAAGAATCTTGTTTTTAATGTGGTCATATGCCGGACCACACGGTTTGGCATAAACGCCGCCGACCATAAAAACATCTGCGTGCAGCGCTAGGTTTAGGCTGTGTAAATAACATTGGAGTGGAGTTGGTGTTGGTAGTATGAATTTTTCAGCCCTTAGGCATCCAGCGTGATCATTTTCTGGTTGTGGGATCACAGGGCCATCGTCTGTTGCAGCGGTTGCTACTATGGCATCGGCGATCATTAAGAATCCCCCAAACAATATTGGTATGGCGGGGGCAATCATTAAGAAGATAAAAAACCAAGCGACACGCCAATCATGCCGATGCCGATCCATGGATTGATTGATTGATTGGAAGGAAAACAGAAAGAAAGTGAATCAATATTAATCGTAGTATGATATGAAAAGATGAAGAAGACAGATTGGATTTGATGATACGTCGAGTTGGGTCGGGTATTTTTTTTAGCGGAATATAAAAGAGTAGTATTACTTTTCCCAACCATGCCCCCTTCTCGACCGCCCTGCGTTTTTTACCAATATACCCTTTGTCTAAATTATATAATCCGGACAGTTTACGCATTATATATTCCGAAATGATCAGAAAAGCACGCTGCACCATGTTATTTGTGAAAGTTAGACTTGATCAGGGTGTAATCTGTTTCAGAAATTATAATTCGGACAATATAATGTATTCCGGATTAACATTTTCAAACACCCTGTATTTGAAATGAGCGGGAAAAATAGACGTTTTTTTTCGGAAAACAAAATCCGAACTGCTAGGATATATATACTCCTCCATAACCTAGCTGAAGTGCACCACCTTTATCACAAACACTCCCTACACCTCTAAAAAAACACACCATTTAGTGCGAAAGTCTGGTTTAGAGCAGCAATCTGGCCATCAAGGGGGGTTAACATCATCATTTTCGTCTGAATGCAAAGGTAATGTGTATATAAATCTTCCTCCATTCAAATTTTAGGCGATTTCCTTTTAATCAAGTCATATGATATGTACTGGAACATTCCGAAAAATTAAATCCGGACTACATTCATGCATTCCGGATTTAGTAATCCGAACAACACCATTACAGAAACTATGTTCATTTTCTAACTCTGCTTCGAATTGTTTTCAGTCATGGTTGTTCCGGTTGATGCTCCAAATGATGATCCAGTTGAGATTGAACATCATATTGTGTTGCCGGTTCTTTTACTTGAAGATGTGCATGATTTCGGAAATGCCAAATCCGAGAATCCCCCACCACCACCACCGAAACTTGAAATTTGTTTAGGCGATGCGAAAGTAGAGGATGTTCCTCCTCCTATTCCTCCTGTTGTACCACCTCCAGTTGTTGTTGTTTGTATTGATCAACGAGAACATTTTACCACTACACAAAAGTTTGCAACACGGAATGATTTGTTGGAGTGGGTTCGAGAGAAAGCTAGGAAGCTCGGTTTTTCCACCATTATTAGTAAATCCGATAACGGTGGCAATGGAAGAAGCGCATTTGTTACTTTGATATGTGAAAGGGGAGGTTCATACATCGGTTTTTCCACCATCTTTTTTCTTTTTCTAGTTTTCATTTTCTCTTTTCATGAAAGAAAAGAAGATAAACCTTCATCCGTTCAATTACAATAAAAAAAATCACCTTATTGATCAGTGTGTGCCTTCGTTTGACTTTGTTTGGCTATGTCACATAATTACAGACGCAGAGAGACGCACAATTGAGAGAGATGTTAATGTGTCGTTATACAATAGTTAAAAGAGTAGAGGTTGAATAACATATAAGTGAGATTATCCCACATACATGTATCTAAAGAAATTAAATGAAAATGTGGTGTCAATATGAAATTTGACAAAATATGTGTTATGTTGAGTTGACAAAATACATGTTTATTATACATTTGAAATTGATGTGGCATTTTTTTAATGAGTCTAATTTTTTAGTATCATAATTATTCAATAATTTTCAACTCATTCAACAAACCCATAAAATTGCCAATAACCTACTATATTCCATCATCATTCATTTCATCTTCTTTCTTTTTGTAATTGACTTTCCCTTTTCTCATGAAAGAGAAGAGCAAAACATCTCTGTATGAAACCGCCACCAACCCACATTTCAAATAAAATACAAACAAATAAAAAATTACATTCATAATATACATATTGATGTATCCATGAGAACCATATCTATATAGAACAGACCTATGTCACAGTTGACATCACGAACGAACCAAACACGAATGATTCGAATAACTTGCTTCATGATTCTATGACCGAATTGATCTCATAGAAGTTACTGGATCTTGGTGTGATGAAATTTTTTTGCAGTTTGACAACACTCTTTGGAAGAAATATGCATGTGAAGATGATGAAAGAAACATATACTATATATGGAAAATAATGGTAGCAAGTTACATTTTGAACAACTAAAAAATATGATGCAAAATTGGTTAATTCTAAAATGTTTGATTGGCTTACAACATAAAAAAGTAACACATGTTAAACTCTAATTGATTTACATATTAAAAGGTGGCACTATGCTACAATTTTATTGGTTCACTTTAGTAAGGTACAATTCAACATATAAAAACCGTTCATGATTTGCTTAACTCTGACCGGTTAAAAATTAAAACAAAGGATATGTGGTTTGATTTGATTGGTTGGACAAGAAAAAAGAATGATCAAGAAATTTTTCTCCACCTAATAGTACTTAACCAATGATAATTGATTATAAATGCCATTTTTTTTAACAAAAGTTTTATATATATATAAGATTTTTTATATTATTTGGTGCTTAATGTTATTAATTTTCCTGTAAAAGAAATCATCTATTATAGGAGTGTACCATTTTCATTTATTGTGAATTGAGATTTGAATTTCGTGTATAATTTATTTTTTTTGTATTCGCTTTTAGTCATTTCATATTTTACTAAACAAATAAAAAAACATTAAATATGATACAGAATGTGAAGATGACACATGTATTTTTAATTTGAAGTAAGGAAAATGTTTATTATATAAATAGTAAACAAATGAAAGATAAATAATTTACGTGTTCAATAATGTGCAAAATAGGAAATTACGTGATGATATTTGTAATAATATAAAATGTGATGCAAATATACAAAAACATGAAATTTGATTGACTTATTATATAAAAATGACACAAGTTACATTATAATTAGTTTAAATAATAAAAGGTAATGATTTAATAAAATTTGATTGGTTAACCTAATATGTATAATTGATTTAATAAAATTTGATTGGTTAAACTAGTCACAAAAAAAAAAAATTAGATACGTAAAATTGAAAATTTGGATTTTCTATAATGCATCACTTTTTTTTCATAAATTACAACAATAATTAAAATAATTGGTATTGTTCTCCTCTCAATTTCAAACTCAAATATTAGCTATACGTTTTTTTAAACTACTTGTAATCTCTATATTAAAAATAACAATTGAGGTTATACAAAAAAAACAATTAAGAAAGCAAATTAATAGAGACTACCTTGCAACATGTACATTTAGATTAAAAGTGATCCGAATGTAATATGCAATTAGAAACGGCTTTATGCAGTTATATAATTTAACATCAACATTTATTTATTTCAAGTGGAACTTATTATTCAGACGTAACAATACCAATATGATGCAATATAATTGGCTCAACAACACATAATAACACATGCTAAAATATTATTGGATATAAATTTTTAATTGATGTGTCCAAAATAATTTATAATTTGATTTTTGATTGCTAAAAATTTTCAATAAGGAAACAATAATTTTAAAAATGCTAAAATTTTCCAATAAGAAAACAACAATTTTAAAAATTGATTTTCTAAAAATTTTATTTGTATAGTAACAATAAGGACACAATATTTATTCAAAAAAATAATAATGACATAGTTTATTATTTTTCAGTTACTAAAATTCTAGTTTTGAACGTGGTAACAAAATAACAGGGGGATGAAAGTGGTTATATTTGAACGTGGCAATAGAAATCATTGATATATATTCTAATTGATACATCATGCACTTCTTCTTTTCTATTGATTGGCTTCCACGTCCAAAATAAACATTCGGTCAAAACCAAAGAACATATAAACATCAAAAGAAAAATTTAATTAAAATCTCTCAAAAAAAATTAATTAAAAGAGAATATGAATAAGAAAATAGAAACAAAAGAAATCACAATAAAAACTAACATAAGAATAAGAAATGTTAAACAAACAATAAAACAATAAAAAATGAGAAATAAACAAATAAAAGAAAAGAGAATGGGTTGAAAGCAATGATTTTTTTTTTTGGGAGGAAGATGTAGATGAAAATAATGAAAAACAAATTGTCTATATATAGGGTCTTATTTAATATATGTGTGCGCGCACACGCGTGCGTGTGTGTTGAAAAAATATTTAATATATACATTATTTAACAATTGTAAAAGATTTTAAAATAAAAATAATAATAATAATATTGAAATGATACAAATATAAATTAATTTTTTGCTTTTACAAACCTTGATTACACACTACTTGTCTTGATATATTGAGAACAACCGACATCGAATTAGATTGATAGAAATCTGAAGGCAAAAATAAATTAAGATTCAAATAACCAATAAAATAGATAACATTAAAATCTAACTTGCAAATGACTTTAATGGTACACTAAAAACCATCCAAACACAACATAAATTCAATTCTCCACATAACAAAAATTCACCAATAAAATAGATAACATTAAAATCTAACTTACAAATGACTTTCATGATACACTAAAATTCATTCAAACAGACTCTACACAACAAAAACTTAATTCTCCACGCAACATAAACCAAAGAACAAACCTAAACACTCTCCAAAACATGAAACCTAAAAAAAACTATATCTCAACAACTATGATCATCTTGGCATTTACTACATTCATTACACTCACTTCTGGATCCTTAAGTGAATCGCTCTTCTAAGATAATATTCTTTAACATGAGTGTTGATCAAATTCCAAATTTTGTGGATTGGAGAGAATTGGGAGTTGTCACCTCTGTTAATGACCAAAACTCTTTTTGTAGTGAGTGGTTAACTATGAATTGGTAGTGTGATAAGTTCTTTAATTTTAAATTGGTAGTGGAATTTTAGTTTTACTTTGGAGTTATTTTACTATAGAGTGTAAAATACTTTTAATTTGAATTAGTATGTTTTCTTAGACCCATTTGTATTATTAATTGAAATTTGATCCCAATTATCATACCTGAGGTCTGCACTAAGATTTCTCAATTATATCATAATCTCAAATTGAAATTGTATTGTCTAAGTCATTTGATTGAGATTAATATGAATTGGTCATCTCAGATGGGAAGTCGGCAACATTAGAAATATTTGATCTTCCTTAAATTTCTAATTAGAGAACTGTGATATTAGTTATTCGTCTTAATTTATTTTGAGCTTTCATTATTGAACTGTAATAGAAGTTCTTTTTCGTGTTGCGATCGTAGATTATGTCAATTAATTCACCTCCATGTGTTGCGCTATCTTGGTTATAACTTGCAATTTCAATTTCAATTTATTATAGGAGTGTACAATTTTCATTTATTGTGAATTGAGATTTGAATTTTGTGTATAATTTATTTTTTTGTATTCTCTTTTAGTCATTTCATATTCTATAAATTACATAAACTAAACAAATAATAAAGAATTAGATATGATAAAGAATGTGAAGATGTCACATGTACTTTTGATTTGAAGTAAGGAAAATGTTTATTATATAAATAGTAAAGAAATTAAAGATAAATAATTTACGTGTTTAATAATGTGCAAAATAAGAAAATATGTGATGATATTTGTAATAATATAAAAAGTGATGCAAATATACAAAGGATGTTCTCCCCATGTCAACAACAACACAGCTCACACCAACAATAATAGCTAGGGTTCCTTCTGCTCCGGTTTGCTCTTGATCACAATAGCTCCTGTCATCGTTCCTCTTCCTGTTGCCGGTTTGCACCACCACTGTCGTGAGCCCAGCCATGACTTTCGATTGACAAACTGAAATGACATTTACGGTGAAATCCCCCTCCACAGCGGTTCCACCAGCACACCTTATCCAAGCACCAACGACAAAATCCTTCGCGCAGGCTCTTGTTTCTGCGACTGTGACAGAAAATTCAGCACCGCTGCCATCTCCGATTGTCCGTGGTGAGACCCTAAGCATTCAGATTTCTCAGGAAACATACGCACGCGGAATTGAGGTATGCAAGCGTAACCTACGAGGCAGTCTTATGCTAAGTAAAGGCGACAAACCCTATGGTTATAGGGATGTTTTGACAAAGCTCCAAGAACTCTGGACGAATATTGGGCCATGGAAAATGACACCTCTGGGCAAGGGCTATTTTGAATTTGCTTTTGCTTCAAATGAGGATATGCGATCAGTTTGGGCCAAGGGTACCTTGAACCTTAAACCGAGATTGCTTCGGCTTTTTGAATGGACAAAGCATTTTAGTGCACGCACCCAACAATACTCTTTCATTACAATTACAGCTGAAAGCCACAGCCAGACATGACAAACAAGTGGCTGATGTTTCTGTTCAGGTTATTGCATTACATACGCAGGCAGCGGTTCAGTTGGAAAAACAGCCAACAGACCTCACGTGCACATTCGATAATGTTAAACCTGCCATTCGCCAAGAAACTATGCCCTCCACATCTGTTCATGTTCTAGAGGAAATTAATGATGATCAAATGCACCCTGAAAATGCATGCGTTGAATCTGCAGCACTGCACCAGCAACCGTCCTTTGATGTTATGACAATGGAACATTCAGCACGAGTGCCAACCAAACAGACAGAGACAGCAGGCAAAATTTGATCAAACCAAATTTGATCAAACGTTTATAAACACCAAAATTTGATCTCATGGTTTGTCCAAACGTTTATAAACACCAAAACAGACTTCAAACCATATAAAACTTGAACCAAAACATCATTTTAACAAAAATAACCATTTGACCCATTCTTATAAAATTCGGCTAGAACAATACAATTTCACAACAAGCTTTATGATTATGATTACCCAAAGCTTCAATCATCAACAACAACATCTCATAACAACAACAACAACAATCATAAGTGAATTCATCAAAAACAACATTATACTTCACCAATTTTGAGCAAAAACACAAGTATACATATATACATAACTTGAGCATGTAAATTCATCATCAAGAACTTAATTAACATCGAATTCACATACCCAAACATTGCATCAAAACATAAGCACCAATTTCATCAATTATAATCATAATAATCACTTTATACAAATAAGCACTTATGGGTAGAAGTAGAAAATAAATTATACAAAGAGATTATGAATGAAATCTAACCCCCTTACCTCAATAAGCAACAAATCTAGCTCAAGCTTCAATTGAGCTCCTATGGGTTCTCAATCTTTCTCTCTAACCCTTCTCTCTTCCTCCTGCCCCTTTCTCTTTCTACCTCTTCTTAAACTTGTAAAATGATTGTACAACCCTATTTTCTTTAATGACTAATACTTATATAGTCTCTACACATTGGACTTAACCCTCTTAGTGACTTAATGAGCTCACAACACTTATAAACCAACTCCCTAAGTTTCCATCCACTAACGGTTAAAAGTTATCGAATAATTACCGGTTCAAAACTAATTACCACTATCGAATAGTAACTTAGTAAAAATAATGGTTCTCACTTGAAACACTAAAAATAACCCTCACCATGAAATTACTAGTTTACCCTTGCTCACAAAATGACCAAAATACCCCTGAGTCTAAAATGACCATAATACCCTTCTACCACCGAAAACCCATTAAAATACACACGTAGGTAATTAATCACATACAAGCACATAGAAACACACATAAATAAATAATAAGATAAATCTAGCGGAAATCGGGCTGTTACATACTGACTTTCAAAATTTCAAGGGCAGTGAGATTTTTGAAGGATCATGTGCAAACAAAACGAACCATGTTGTTGCTATAGTGAGTTACGGGGTAAGTGATGATGGGAGGAAATATTGGATAATTAAAAATTGGGTTAATAGGTCTTTACCCCTTGTAATATAGGTCATTTCTGGTTTCCCCCCTGTAGTTTTTTTTTTATTTACCCCCTAATAGGCCAAACAAAAACCAATTTTATTTTTTTAACAAGAAATTTTCGTTTTTGTTTGACCTATTAGGGGGGTAAATCAAAACAAAATTTTTTTACAAGAGGATAAATCAAAAAAAAATTACAGGGGGGAAAACCGAAAATGACCTATATTACAGGGGGTAAAGACCTATTAACCTTTAAAAAAATTTGGGGTGAAAGATGGGGGGACTTAGGCTATGCCAAACTGATAAGGGGAAATGGACCAGTAGGTTATTGTGACATTACTAGTCGTTACTCTTATTATCCCACTCTCAAGATTTAGGTTTGAAATTCCCTCGATCACACTATGTAGTACTTTTATATTAAGTTTCTAGCTATGTCCTTAAACTATTGCTTATTAATTTGTATCAGTAGGTAATTGTGGCATTACTAGTTGTTACTCTTATTATCCCACTCTCAAGGTTTAGGTTTGAGATTCCATCGATCACACTATGTAGTACTTTTATATTAAGTTTCTTGCTATGTCCTTAAACTATTGCTTATTAATTTGTATTTTGAAATTAGTCATGCATGAGCAACAATGTCCTCGTTGAAAGAATCTACTTTACTATTTATAATTTGTTGTTTTTAGTTATTGAGCAACAATGACGCATACAATAAAGTACAGTATCAAATCATACATACATTGATGTTGGAAAAAAAATAATATACAGATTCCATTTATTGAATTTAGTCTCTAAATTTTTTATCAATTTAGTCCTGCCTTTTATAAAAATATGTTTTTAGTCCCTTATTTTTATATACGGTGCAATTAAAAGCACATTTTTTTTTAAAAAAGGAGAGACTATAAATGGACAAAAATGAAAGGAAAAGGCACAAATGCAACACTGTAAAACATACCTTGTGATTCCGAGCAAATGGAATTTTTCAGATTGTTCGGTTATTTCATTCACAAGAAAATACATATATGTCAAGCAAAATATAGCTTATTACTAGTCACGAAATTAGCTAAACAATCAAATCACATGTTATGACAACATGGTCGTGACAGTCAACTTTATATAACAATGAATTAATAACACATGAGGATACAATATGTGGGGGGAAGCGATATTGTTTGCATGTTATATACTAAACAGTGTCGAAAAACTCCTTATGAATTATGAAAGGGTTTTGAACCCAACTTACAAGCAGGGTGGGGGTGTCTAGAAAAGGCGGGTCTACCAGATTTCAAGGTGGCCAATGTTTGAACCAAGACTTATGATTGTGTGTTTATTGGATATGCTTAAAATAGCAGTGCATATAGATTCTTAAGTCTAAGTGATGATTCAATATGTCGATCTATAATGATATTGTTATAGTTGGTTATGGAGTAAGTGCTGACGAGACGAAATATTAGATCAAAAAAAAAAATTATACTTTTAAGTCTAAGTGACAATCACCCTTCTTTATGCTAAATTTACAATTTCCTGGTAGTTTTTGAAATGTTTTGGTTGTGCATGTTTTCCCCTTTTGAGGTCTTTCAACACTAAGAAACTGGATTTTTTACTAAAAGGAATGGATTTTTTCTAGGCTACTCTTCTTCTCACAAAGGTTATAAGTGTCTTGATCCAACAAGAAAACATTTGATGTTTAAGGATGTTGTTTTTAATAAACTCAGGTTCCCTTACACTAGTTGTTTCCATCTCAAACTTATTTTCCTTTGAAACCTGATTCACCCACCTTATCCACTTTCCATCCTACACCTAATCCTATTTCCATCATCCCACCATCATAGTATTCAAATGCCTCTTCCTCCAATGGAAGTTCCACTTCTTCACCTAGCGTATCATCTCAGCAAGCTAACTTATCCATTTCACCTACTTCTTACTTCTTCTATTACACCTATGAGTCATGCACCATCTCAGTATGTTATTCCTCAATCACTAATCAGTCCTAATCAATCTACTTCTCAACATTCCACATACCCCCTTCCTTTATTAATAATAATGCTTCTAACTCTGACTCACACATTCTTCGTGATGTTGTTTTTAATGCCACTCCAATCACTATTGTCTCTCCTTTCGAGTCTATCAAAAACACATCTCCCTGAGTCAGTGTCCACCAACTCAACTTCTGAGTCTACTTCTCCTCATTATATACCTCAAAACACTCATTCAATGAACACTAACGGTAAACGAAAGCGAATCGTGGATCATTGCAAAACAAACGATACCATGTTAAGGTGAAAAAATCACATATGAGAAGAATGAGATTCAATAAGGAAAAGTGTGATTCTCATTTATTGAAGTGTGGGCTTACAACTGATTATATAGGAAAAGTAAGTGTGCACAAGTGCATTACACACCAAAGAAAAATACATGAAAACTAAAATAGCAAATGTAACTAACTTTATCCTATTTGACACGATTTTTTAGCAAGAACATGTTGACTTAATTATTGAAGGATTTCATGAGGAATTTGTCTCCTTTTCTCATGATGGTTTGGCATAGTCTAAATCCCTCCATCTTTCACCCCAAAATTTTTTAATTATCCAATATTTCCTCCCATCATCACTTACCCCGTAACCCACTATAGCAACAACATGGCTCGTTTTGTTTGCACATGATCCTTCAAACATCCCATTGCCCTTGAAATTTTGAAAGTCAATACAAGGAGCGACTGAAAATGTTATTGATTGTTGGGCCACGACTTGCAGTAGATGATGTTCATTACCATGAGGTACTAACATAAACCCATCAAATCCTGCTGATGGTGTAATATCAACATGGTTCAAGATGATCATAGTTGTTGAGATATAGTTTTTTTTAGGTTTCATGTTTTGGAAAGTGTTTAGGTTTGCTCTATGGTTTATGTTGTGTGGAGAGTTGAGTTTTTAAGTTTGACAAAACTATTGGGTTAGTCCTTTAAGTTTTTTAAATTTCAAATAGGCTCTTTTAAGTTTTAAATAGGACTTTAAGTTGTTTTAAGTTTCAAATAAGTCATTTAAGTTATTAATTTAATGCACCAATTTAATTTTTTGTTTTGTTTTTAAGTTTCAAATAAGTCATTTAAGTTGTTAATTTAATGCACTTATTTAAAAAAAAAAAATTATGTTTTTAAGTTTCAAATATGTTCTTAAAATAAGGACCTAAACCTTAAACCGTAAACCCGGTTTTTTGTCAAACATAAATGACCAAACTAAAAGCAACAAATTGTAAATAGTAAAGTAGATTCTTTCAATGAGGGCATTGTTGCTCCCAATGATTGAAAATGTTGAGGCATTGATATTAATGCAAGAAGCACAATTTGACAAATTTTGCCGAGAACTTACTAAACCTTGATTGTCGATAAATGTCGCTCATGTTGATCTAATATCGAGTGTTAATATGAATGATCAAGAATGTTATAACTCTATAATTGAGCATTACAATGAAAATCATGGATGTGGTCGTGCAAATTATGAACATAATGCCCCAAGGTGTTGGTATTGACATGATCAAGTTGTTTATACGAATAGAACTCCTCATCGAGGTTGCAACTCAAGACCTTCACACATACCACATAACTTCTACCCCCACACACGTGTCTTACCGCTCGTCTTGTTGTGCCTCACTATCCTGCAACCACATATGAACATCTCATATTAGATAAAAAAAACAGTTAAAAATTGTTTACAAATGCATTCCAAGTTATTTTTATAAATTATTTGAAACTATCATAACTTTTTTGTAAATCTATTTCACATATATAGTTTGATCTATTTGGTAAGAATTCAATTCATGTCATACGACAATATAAATGTTGTAGTGTGAATATCTTATTAGTAGATAAGATATGAGTACTTCCAAAAAACTCAAGCCTTGTAGTTTCTTAGGAAATGTATAAAAATCCATTGACGACAAAGTACATAAATCTCATGATATACTTTTTTTTGCCTTAAACCTAAGTTCCTAAGCGAAATTGATTTTCATAGTATCATAGAGAGTTCAATTTAAAATAAGTAAAGTCGGATAAAAAACTAATTTTCTTAGAGATCATTCCACGTAGAAATGAAAAAATATGATATTATACTAAATCTCATTGACTATAACTTATTGGATCATTCCACGTAGAAATGAAAAAATATAACCAATGAAATGAAGGAAGATCATCCTTGTCACATAAGCAGAAGTATCACAAACGGCAATGGTGGACTTGAAAATTCTGAGTCGTCCCTGTGGGTCCATCCATTACATAGTGACACTTAACTCACTTAACATCTCCACGTCGAAGCAAGTAGATCAAACCAATTAATCAACGCCACGTTGCACTAAACCCATACTTCACCGTCAGATCATCCACGCTGCCAAATCCAACTGCTCCCATTCTTCGTCCCAGCAAGGAAAATTCCAGTAACAAAGAGAGAGTATATATATATTCAAGAAGTGTAGTAACGAAATCTTCATTCTAAACCAAACGTTCTGTTAGAACCTTCTCGAAATTGTTTACACTGTCATTGCAATGAGGAAGTGGACGATTCCTTCCACTCTTCTTCTTCTCTCTCTTCTTCTTCTTCTCGCAGATCAAGGTTCGTTCATTCTCCATTCTTCAATTTCGTTTACGAATCGTAAATTTGTTATGTATAATTTCTATGCACATTTCATTGTTCGTTCATAGTTCAATTTCGTTTACGCATCGAAAATTTGTTATGAATAATTTCTACGCACATTTTATTTCAATGTTGGATTTCGTTTACTAAGTGAAAATTTGTTTGTTAGGTCAAAAATTTCAAGCGAATGCGGAAGGTAATTCCGATGAAATCGTAGATCCACCAAAGGTGGAAGAAAAACTCGGTGCTGTTCCTCATGGACTTTCAACCGATTCAGATGTCGTTAAGAGGTATCGATTTCTCTCTGATTTGAATTTCGATCTATGTTTATATGTTTTTCTGTATTGATTTGTGATTTTGAGATTGAAATGTGTGTGAATGAAGGGAATCGGAGTCGATTTCGAAGAGATCACTTCGCAGTAATGCGGAGAAGTTTGAGTTTCAAGCTGAAGTGTCAAGGCTTATGGATATTATCATCAATTCGCTTTACAGTAATAAGGATATTTTCCTTAGGGAACTGATTTCAAATGCTTCTGATGTAAGCTCATCCTCTTTTACGTATTTACATATATTCTCATTATGTACGTTTTGAGTTTAGAATCGGTGTGAGTTTGGTTCTGCGGCGACAAAAATTGATTAGGTAAAATTGATTATGGCATACATTGAGTCTAAAAATTAGTTTTAGAATCCAAAGCTTTGCATTCTAACTTCAAGGCAAAATCAATTATATTAGAGAGCAAAATCAACCAAACATATGTAAATCAATTCTACACTTTTAGAATAAATTTTGGCTCCTCGCAAAGTGGAACCAAACATACACTTAGAAAATCCTTGCATTTATAATTTGTACACGAAATTGAACTTGTATTGATCACAAATGTGTTGTTTATTGTAGGCATTGGACAAGATTAGGTTCCTATCCCTCACTGATAAGGATATTTTGGGTGAAGGTGACAACACCAAGCTTGAAATCCAGGTTTGTATACTTTAATTATTATTCTATTTTCATTTGATTCATTAGTTTGTCCCTGTAGTTTTTTTAATGATAAGGACTAAAGAATGCTGGTAATTTAATGCTGTTTTAATGGGTTTATTTGGATTGGCTTATATGAACCTATCTATTGGCTTAACTTGTAAAACTATTTGGGATAGCTTATTTAAACCGCTTATATGTTTTCAGGTTGTTTTCATAAGTTTTTCGTGATAGCTTATGAAAACAACTGATAGCTTATGTGAAAACAATTTGACTTTATGCTATAAGTTTAATTAATTTGTTTATCTAAAAAAGGTCTATATCTCGTTACTTGCTGATGCAGATTAAGTTAGATAAGGAAAAGAAAATTCTATCGATTAGAGACAGAGGTATTGGTATGACAAAGGAGGATTTGGTAAAGAATTTGGGTACCATAGCAAAATCTGGAACTTCAGGTATGCATATATTTTTGGGGTCTTAGCTGAAACGTTTGCCGCTTGTAATCTGGTGTGAAGGATTTTAAATGGAACTACGTTTGCTTGCAGCATTTGTCGAGAAAATGCAGACCAGTGGTGATCTCAATCTAATTGGGCAATTTGGAGTTGGTTTTTACTCTGTGTATCTTGTTGCTGACTATGTTGAAGTTATTAGCAAGCATAATGACGACAAACAGTGAGTGTTTTAGACTTGAAATTGCTTTTCTGATTGGTATGTTGTGGATGTTTTCGGAAATATTATCCCAACCTATTGATTTTGGAAATGATCTGACTTTCAGGTATGTATGGGAATCTAAAGCTGATGGAGCATTTGCAATTTCAGAAGATACGTGGAATGAACCACTAGGACGTGGAACAGAGATTAAAATACACCTCAAAGAAGAGGCCAGCGAGTACGTGGAAGAGTATAAGCTCAAAGTATGCCCCAAACTATCACTTTAATTATAACCAGTTGCTTGATTTTAAAATCACATGTCTTCTATTTCTTTTTTAGTATACATAGTTCTTATCTTTCACTCCATGGGGGATCATTTAGTTTAACCTAGATGTCAACAATTTGCACTTTACATGTATAGCGAGTGATACTACCTACACTTAGTTCATGCTTAAGAATATAGGTGTTCTTGAAGGTTATAAATCAAATTTGCGGTGTCTTGTAGCTTCTTTAACTCTCTGGCGTGCGTGCATAAGGCATTTGTTTTTGAAGTGATTGCATGTGTTGTTGATTTTCATTGAGTAGATATATAATATACAATAATAAGTAGGGGTAATGTTTCTATGGAGTATGCATACCTTAGAAGGTAAACTCTTATGGGTTAAATTAAATTATCACAGGGTGATTGGTTTACAAAACCAGCACTCGCCTAACTATGTTTCTTGAAGTTTAAAAGAGGGTAGAAAAAAAAAACAAAAGAGAAATCTGTTTTAATATATATTGTTTTACATTATCTATTTTCAATATACAATTGGTCTATTGCTAAATCTGGTTTAATAACTTCTGTTTTTCACAGGAATTGGTGAAGAGATACTCTGAATTTATTAACTTCCCTATCTATATCTGGGGAAGCAAAGAGGTTGATGTGGAGGTTCCCGCTGATGAAGATGACGAGTCTTCTGAGGAAGAGGATACAAGTATGTATAATTTAAGGATTCAGTTGGATCTTCATCTTTCAAGATTCTGTGTTTTGTTCTATATTAAAATTGATATATTAGTAGAAATTTAAGTTGTCTTTCGTACCATATTTTACTCTTCAATCAGCTGAAAGCCCCAAGGAAGAAAGTGAAGATGAAGATGCTGATAAAGATGAAGATGAAGAAAAAAAGCCTAAAACAAAGACAGTGAAGGAAACAACTTACGAGTGGGAACTCTTAAATGATGTGAAGGCTATATGGCTGAGGAATCCAAAGGAGGTTACAGAGGAGGAGTACACAAAATTCTACCACTCTCTTGCCAAGGTAATATTGCCATTACAATTTATGTGATACCCAACGGAATATATAAAGATATCCACTTCTCATGGAGCTTGTTAATATTTATAATGTTGGGGATATGTGTTTTGCAGGATTTTAGCGATGACAAACCTTTATCATGGAGCCACTTTACTGCTGAAGGTGATGTCGAGTTCAAAGCAGTCCTTTATGTGCCACCTAAAGCACCTCAGGACTTATACGAGAGTTATTACAATTCAAACAAATCCAACCTGAAGTTGTATGTTAGACGAGTGTTCATTTCAGATGAATTTGATGAATTGTTGCCCAAGTATTTGAGCTTTTTGAGCGTAAGTTGATGTGCTGTGTTATTGTACATGCGTATATATGTTATGAAGATCAGATTAGTTTTTCTTAACAAATGTTCTTTTTGGCATTGGGAACAGGGCCTTGTTGATTCTGACACTTTGCCATTGAATGTATCACGAGAAATGCTTCAACAACACAGTAGTCTGAAGACAATAAAAAAGAAACTTATTAGGAAAGCCCTTGATATGATCCGTAGGCTTGCAGAAGAGGACCCTGATGAGTCCACTGACAAAGAAAAGAAAGGTATGGTGTAATGACTGTTGGGTTTCATATGCAAGAATCCTAATTCTTTTTTGGTTTCTCATCCCTTTTCAAATGTAAGCGAGTGGTTTCCTGAATTCCCTTCACTGACTTTGCGCTTCTACCAATTTAACTTTTGATGCAGAAGAGACATCCTCTGATGTTGATGAGAAGAGAGGGCAATACACCAAGTTCTGGAATGAGTTTGGAAAATCCATTAAACTTGGTATCATTGAGGATGCCACCAACAGAAATCGTTTATCAAAACTGCTCAGATTTGAAACGTACTACTTCTTTCCTTGTTATTTAACTCTTATAGGAGTGTCATTTCCCCATTTCATCAGTTAACAATGTAGCTGATTCTTGGAACTTATTTACAGCACCAAGTCTGAGGGTAAATTGACATCTCTTGATCAGTACATATCTAGAATGAAAGCTGGACAGAAGGATATCTTTTACATAACTGGAACCAGCAAAGAACAACTGGAAAATTCACCATTCCTTGAGCGTCTGAAGAAGAAAAACTTTGAGGTGCAATTTAGAACTGTTTTGAATTTTATGCGAAGTCTTATTTCCAGAAATTGTATTTATTTTGACATCTTCTAAGTCTATTTTTTTTTTCAATATGCTACAGGTTATTTTCTTCACTGACCCAGTTGATGAATACTTGATGCAATACCTGATGGATTATGAAGATAAGAAGTTCCAAAATGTGTCCAAGGAGGGTCTGAAACTCGGGAAGGATTCTAAAGACAAGGAACTAAAGGAATCCTTCAAGGATCTAACTAAGTGGTGGAAAAATTCCCTTGCAAATGACAATGTCGATGATGTGAAGATATCCAACCGATTGGATAACACTCCTTGTGTAGTGGTGACATCAAAATTTGGTTGGAGTGCAAACATGGAGAGAATTATGCAGTCTCAAACTTTGTCAGATGCTAAAAAGCAAGCATACATGCGTGGCAAGAGGGTTCTTGAGATCAATCCTAGACACCCTATCATCAAGGAACTCCGGGAGAGAGTAGTTAAGAACCCTGAGGTAAATTCTAAATTTGAACTTTTGTATATTGCCTTATTTTATGACTGATGTCTCTTTCCTTCAGCATATTTGGGCTTTTTGGTTGACTCCATTGGCTTACTTTTCAGGATGAGAGTGTGAAGCAAACGGCACAGCTGATGTACCAGACTGCACTTTTCGAAAGTGGTTTCTTGTTGAATGATCCCAAGGATTTTGCTTCTAGAATTTATGATTCAGTGAAGACTAGCTTAGACATCAGTCCTGATGCAACAGTTGAAGAGGAAGATGAGACTGAAGTTGAGGTTGAAAGTGAAACAAAAGAAGAAGCACCTGCTTCAAATGAAGCTGATGAGGTAAATGACGATGGTGATGTCAAGGACGAATTGTAGATTTGCATGACATCCTCTTTTTTTACTCATGTTGCTGTCGGTTGTCGGTTGCAGTTATTTCTTGGTTCAGCTTTGAGATACATCTGTAAAAGTTACCTGTCATGAGTTTTAGTTTCCTAAGTTAAAGTTAAAGGACCCATCCGTTGGAATTTTGCCTTAGCACAGTCATTAGTTTTAACATATTGTTTAAGAAATACTATTTCTGTTTTGCTTCCTTAATTTTTGTCAAAAATAGTGTAGCAGCAGTTCCACTTCCACCAGCTTTATAAATGATCAGCTTTTATTGCCTCCAATGGTAACCAACATTTAAAATGCATTGCAAAACCAAATTTGATAAACCCAGCTGTAAAACATCTATCATGCTTAATTGATGAGCACAACACCGCAATACGAAAAGCAATAATGGCAGTATACATAGAATTACTACTGTCCTCAATTTTTGGCAGAATTCTTCTCTCTAATTCTCATAGCTTAGATATCATTATCCCGCATAAGACTTCAAGAAATTGTTTAGTGTGGATGTATACTTATTAAAAAAATCTATACTTGATTCACTTTGAGCTTGTCGTTTTGTCTCTTATTCATCAGTCAAACGTTTCAGCGTCTTCACTGTTGAGATTCAAATCACAGGTTAGGCATAGGCATGGGATCATAGAGCGGGTCACTGTAGTGGCATAGTTGCACTTATATCTTGATTCTCATTACTCATTCAACATTGGATTGTGATTGTGATCTTCTACAATCTTTTTTGATCACCACTGGTTTGCTTCAATTTAAAACTTCCACTTTTATAACTCCCAATGCAGCCGTTAAACTATTTGATTACACTAGCTACTTTGCAG
>Ga0315913_1001160_pt1 | contig 27877 bp, 24 predicted proteins | sample MpolsnodulesMG_FD_207736 | JGI IMG/M metagenome (GOLD analysis project Ga0315913, IMG submission 207736) | Medicago polymorpha root nodule microbial communities from Los Angeles, California, United States - small nodules | ecosystem: Host-associated > Plants > Roots > Nodule | place: USA...
TTCTTTTTTAATTTTCATATCTAAAATATCTGTTCTATCATTTCCAATCTTACTCCATGACTCTGAATATTCTTAATATGGAATAGAAAAAAAAATTGAAAAGAAAAACTAAGTAAATCACAATCTCCATTTGAATTGAATCATTACGGAAATGAGATTCATAAAGATCGTGTAATTGGAAGCAAAAATAACCAGAGTAGGAATCAACAATCAACAATTATACAAACAAGTCAATATCTGAAAATTGAACATGATCAAATTTGATATGCAAAGATCAGACAATTTGAAAGAAAAATATTTCAGAATGTTTCATCTTTGATTTCGGGAATATCATCATAAAATAACCAGAAATAGATGTCTGAACAAACTTTGACAAAAATAAATGATGTTTGATCAAACATGCAATTTTTCAGTCACAGTTTAGGATTAGTTTGGCCGCAGTGACGAAGCTAACAGATTTTTTTTTTGGACAAAAGCTAACGGAAATTTTATGTGGAAGTCAAATACAAAGAAAAAAATAAAATATTTTTAAAATCATTTGTTATGAATATCATAACTGGATGTCCACTACTCAAGAGCGCTTAAATGAGATGGAACGGATCTCTTTTTAACTTAACCAAGATCCTGGGTTCGAATCCAGTCTTGCATGTAACAACGTTGAAACTCTCAGGGACAACAACATGAAAACTCTTAAGGAGAGCTTAGTCAAATCTACACATGCATGCTTTTCTCATACTCACCTGTACACTAGAATATTGATTGACCAAAGTGTCAATCTTCCCTCTAGTGGTCCGGTCAAGAAGTTCACAAGCGCTTCTTTTTTCACAAATACTTATGCACGTCTAAATATATATTAAAAAGGACATGCCTAACAAAGTCACGCCTATATTTAAAGCCTTGAAGCTCCTTACAATGAAATGTGTGCTCTCCAAAGGTATTAAGGCATGCCTTACGACAAACAGGAAAACTTCATCAATAGAAAATAAGTTTAATTACACCAGAGGTCCTTTAAGTTTGAGGTTTGTAACAGATTGGTCCTTTAAGTTATTTTGGTCACACATAAATCCTTTAAGTTTGAGGTTTGTAAAAAGATTGGTCCTTTAAGTTATTCTGGTCACACATAAGTCTTTTAAGTTTGTAAACGTTTTCGATTGTCTTTCTACCACATCATCGTTTTTGTAATGTTTGGTTAACAGAAGGATTAAATAGAAAACGTTTACAAACTTAAATGACTTTTGTGTGACCAAAATAACTCAAATGACCAATTTATTACAAGCTTGAAACTTAAAGAACCTTAGTGTAACTTAGCCTAGAAAATAATTGAATCATGAGATGATACATAAGAATGGTAAGGTACTCTATTAGTGATGTATGTTGGCCCACCAATCAATAAAGATAGCTAGAAGAAAATCCTAAGCATACTTGCAAACACCTAAAAATTGGTTTATATCCTCTGGTCATGTGTTGAGGATACCAGGATACTCTTCTGGTGTTTGAAACTCGATGATCTAACTCCTAAAAATCTTGACGGGAGGATAATAATTTATTAAAAATAAAAAGACAAACGTACTTGCACAAGAAAAAAAGAAGACAAAGGAACATACAGAAGTTGAAAAATAAATGTTCTCGATATTATAATTGAAGATGAGCAATATTTGTGTTAAATGTTTAAAGTCTTTTCAAACACCAACAATAACTGCCTTCCCTTTGTTGCACTGCATAAGCAACTAACATTTGTTATATACTTGTATTACATTTTTGTGTTTGTTCCTTAAGGATTTATTTGTAAACAGCAAGGTACAATAGTATACATCCAGTCACTGACAGCTTATCTCAACTGTAAGAAGTCACAACAAAAGGCATATTAAAAATTGTGTTCATCTTGCTTTTTTGATATGATTTCGTTCCATTTCCATTTTCCACCACATACATTCTTAGAAATTTCCTGTAACTAAGTTCATATGTCATCAATATCCATTCATATTTCTACTGGGGTTGGGGCCTTGTCTGAACAATATAAATGTCTTTTCCAACAAGACATCCTTCCACATCCTGTGGGCATCCGAACTTTCTCTCGAGGAAAAACCCAACTGCACAAAGGCGTTGACCAAGTTGTCGACGGAAAACTGGGTCAACTGTCAGTGGTTTCTTGCTGTAATCCACCGTCAAATGGATGACCTCCCCATCCGCAGGCCCTGCACCACGTACAAGCAACTCCTCGCTGAAGTTTGCAAAAGCCAGTGTTTGCACAAGCCCATCAAATTTCCCGCATGATATACGCCATGGTGTACCCCGGGTTCCTGAAGCTAGAGTTTCACCAAGGCCAGAAGCAATCTCAGCCTCCACAGAATTGTTATCCTGGTCTGTTGGGCTCATAGTATGCAGTACAAATGATAGATCTGGTGAAAGCATTTCTTGGATCAGAATTGCCATTGAAGCTTCCTTCTGAGGCACGCCAGCAGCTCGGCGGCTCAATACTGCCCTTCGCGTGTACAGTGAAGCCCATACTTGGCCAATGGCATCTGCAAAGACTGTTGGATTGGAAGGACTCACATTGGGTATTGATTCGTAAAGTCCAGCTGCTGACATTCCAGCCAAGTCCTCCACATTGGCACTGGATCGAACAATCAATCGTGCATTGCTTGGAAACATTCTTCCAATGTTTTCAACGATGTCTTTTGATAGCTTCAGAGAAGAAATCAATTCCTGGAGTTGGTGGCATAGACCATCAAGTTCACCACCCTCCAGTTTTGCTGTTTCTATCTTGTCCAGTAAAGACTTGAATATTTCAGTGGAGTTGCTCTTCTCTAGCTCCAATTCCATGGATCCAAATGGTAAAACTGCCCCAGAAGGAACCTGAAAGGAAGCAGGCACCCCCTGATCGCTGTAAACTGTCATTCAAAAATTAGATTTTAGAAATGTAACTTGCGAGAATAAATCATTGTCATTCAATATTAAAATTTACATTTATGACTGGTCGATCACCAACAATCGACATTGCATGAGCGTCTTCCAGCTTAATTAAAAAGAATTCTTCAGCTGAGGATAAAGTCTTGATATGAATAAAAATATATTAGACATTATTTCAGTAAAACTCTGAGGATAAAGTCTTGATATCAATAATTTTAAAAAAGAATTCTTCAGCTGGAATCGCTATTCTTATGAGTGTTGGTAAACCAAAATAAAAAGAATACTTGAAATAATGCGTAGTGTATCATTAGAACGATTGAGTTGAGGATACTCGCTCCAAGTCTGTGAGATTGATACTATGACATAGGTATTCATCACATATTGCTTTTATTACCTTTACCAGAAACTGAAGACAATGATGACAAGTGACCACATGCAGCCGCCTTTGCACCGGAAGTCTGTGTCTCAGCATCAGGAAGCAAGATAACTTCAGTAGAAGAAGCACCCTTGACAAAAATAGAGTTATGTTCAGTTGAGGCCCATAGTACAGAGAATTAAAATAATAATAGTAATAATAATAAGAATTGAATAAATAATCTGCATACAAAAATCATTACTCTGAATATTATGAGTAAGATTGAATGACATGTAATAATTAGGTCAAGTACAAGTGCAGCACTATTTGTGCAAGCCCCGCTCAATAACAACACTAACCTAACAAGACTCCTAATGTTGACACCTAGGAACTAAAGAGAACAGGGAATGATGACTGGGGCAAAAGATGAGGCATGGATAAGGCTAAGTATGAGATTGTTCAGTTGAGGGATTTTGAGATTGTGCAGTATTAGTAGGGATGTAACGGTTCGGTTTGTATCGGTTTTTGGTTAAAAAAATGTCCGAACCAATGAAATCTTCATCGGTTCGGTTTGATTCGGTTTTTACTATTTTTCAAAAAAGAAACTGAGCCAAACTAGTCGGTTTGGATCGGTTTGTTTGAAATAGAATTAAAAAAAATCCATATTTTCACAAATTTGTATTTCATGCATACAACATACTTAAATATTTCATGGAACTTTGTTTTCCATGTTCTATATTTTTTCAAACTACTTTGTATAACTAACATGAAAAAACTAACAAGAGATGGACGATCCCAGCGGCGGTGTGGAACGATGGGTTAGGTGTGACTGATGACTAGTATTCTTTTTTAGTAGAAACAAAATAGAGTATGAGTGATGAGATGAGATGATGATGGGAGAAAGTGAATGAATTAAGGAGTATTATATTGGACTTTAATTTTGAGCTTAATCTTAAGTGTGTGTGTCTGAGGAGGGATAATATTACTAAAATGGGAAGTGAGGTTAGCATCGGTTTGTTCATCGGTTCTTTGGATGTAAAATTAAAAACCTAGAACCGAACCTAACAAGGTCGGATACTTTTTCGGTTTGGATTTTGGTTTCATCTGTTTTATCCGAACCGCTTACACCCCTAAGTATTAGATTTCAGTTCAAGAAGGCTTAAAGGAATTAATTAGTACTACCTATACTTACAAGGTGAATTTTCTTCTCAGTAACACAACTTTAGAACTCTAAAGTTAAGTATGCTTGACTTAGAGCAATTTGTTGAATGAGAGAAAACGAGAGGCATACGGTAAAATTGTGTGTCTAAACTACACCAGAGATTCTATTATATAGGCTCAGAAACAAATCAATATACAATCAAAAAAACTAGAAGTTTATTTCTAGATACAAAAAAAATGTCAAAACATAGCCAGAAATATTGAAAAGAATAATTTAGTCATTACCTACCTGACTATATTTGGAGATTCTACCAGCAGAGAAAGCAGGAACATCAACCCCAGAGATATTATCATCAAAAGCACTTTCAACAGAAGAATTGCCATCAAGGTCAACTGAAGAGGACAACGTCAGATTAACACCAGCGGCGGATGCTTCCAACCTGAAAAGTTGGAAAGCAGGAAAGGTGAACATGGAAAACATTATAGAATAAGATCTATTCACAATATAATCAAAATAGTTTGAAGAAAGGAATATCAGTTTCATATTTAAAGACAGACAATCATGGATGGGAAAATTGTCTTGAAAATAACCTTACACATGACCCAATAAGCCTTTCAATATCAGCAATTTTTTCATCGTCTTCACAAGTGACAAAGACGACCTTTTCCTGTAATAAGCAATTGTTGTGTGAATGTCAATGACAATTTATAAGCTCACAGTTCAAAATCATTAATTGGAATTGCATATTTAGAAATAAGACTTGCCTGTCGGGCCCTAACACCTAGATGAGATAAGTGAGGCAACTCTTGCTTAAGTATAGCTCCCACTATGTTCCTCCCAGCAGCTGTTACCTGCCGGCGCAATCAAACTTATTAATATTGATATATTTAAGACTTCTGTATACTCTCAAGGAAGTATAAATATACCTCTTCATCACCATCAGCTTTGTTAACAATGAGGATAATAGGACCTTCCACTGGAGATGGTAACAACCCAGGAACAATTCTTTCAACCTAGGTCAAAAAATTCAAATTCATGTTAGCCATAATGAAGTGAGGAATTTTTTATTATTTTTTGTATTTGGATGGGGATAATCCCTAGCTAGTATCTTACCTATTTGGTTATTACTTTAAGGGTCTTGTTAACGAGTGCCCCCGGGGCACTCTTTAAGGAACCCAAATTTAGCAATTATTCTTTCAAAAAGTCACCTATTACAATTTCCAATACATTGAACACACAACTTTTCATAAAAAACTTACCATTTAAAGTACTTAAAGAGTGCCTTAGGGGCACTCGTTAACATTTTCCCTACTTTAATTTTAGTTTTTGCTTGTGTAAAGAGGACTATATATGTCCCTCTTTCCCAAACTTAAGGACTTTTATTTGATTATTATTGATAATAAAAAAATTGTGACTTGTTCTAATTAGTATTTTCTCATTTTGTGTCTTACCACCGGTCTCCTTCCTATTAACTTGTCACTTTTCTTTGATAATAATAAACTGTGATGTGTTCTCAGTAGTTACTACTTCCATGAACTCTATCTTGATTGCCAAGTATGAAGTTTCAAGACCCTTGCCCATGATGGGTGGTGAGAGAGCGTTTAGATGGAGATGTTGGGTTTGGAGATAAATGAAGCCTGACATTTGGTTTCATTATCCAAACACCGTGATATGGACTTCAAGTCAGTCTTTGCAGTCATAATACATACTGATAGATTGATTACTAAAGTTGAAAGTTGAACTGGTTGCTAAAGGCTACTACTATGTTTAGGCCTATGATGTTGAGTACTGAAGCATTACATTCTAAAATATATTTAAGAACATCAAGTCGCGGCATTCTACATAGTGATAATAATCATTTTAAAATAGGTTTTTCTGATGCAGACAAGGATCTCTGCTTGATTGATGATCCAAAAATAACAGTTTTCTGAAGGAAATTTGGTATTTTGGAAGGTAAAAAATAACAATGCAGTATATTTTGATATTTGTAACAAGTTAGGCATGAATATCATTTATGCTCCATCTTGCAGCAGTCGTAGTAATATTAGTATGAGGATGAATTCTAAGACACCTGCGCAAGGGTTATTCACTTCATTAAATTCAATAATGAAGGATTTTTGTTTATAAAGCGCTATCTCACACACACCATGCTCGCAGGGTAACTATCGTAATAACATTACACATGATTTCTCTAAACACGCTCAATACCTGAACCAATGTTCCTAAAACAGCTCCTGGAACTATGACATCCCAACCTTGAGAACCAAGCGTACTTCTCACAGCTTTTAGAAGAAGAGTACATAGTTTTGAAACCTGAAAAATTACACTAAAAATTTACAGTAGCGAAGTTAGAAAACATACAAGTTATGTTTATCATAATGAAATCCACAGTGTAGGAATAAAGAAGACAAGAAATCGCAGATACTGTTGAAAACACTACATATTAAAATTCCTTTAAATCTCCTATTATTAAAATTTAAGGATAATGCATTATCATACCCAGCACGAATCTCCGCTTCTGTATATGTTTTGACACTGTTTTCAGGGATTCCTAGAGCTTTTCCTAGCATCTGCAACATTTAAAGTAACAACTTTGATTTTTTTCAAGATCAATACATATACATAACATGAAGGAACAGAAATGTGGTTAAAAAGACCAAACAGTATTGGTATCACAAGACCGACGTTGTTCAGGTTTGAAATGAAAGAAGCACCACAATTACGATTCCCAAATTTGAAATGAAATTATCTTGTCTCAATATTCTGGCTTATTTTGATTAAAACGTCAATTGTAAAATTAAAAGACCGTAGTAGGCTACAAATCACAATTATTCCCTAGTTTTGGTTGTACTTGGGCTTCACTTTGTGAGTTTATATTATATTGGTTTAGTAAAATTTTGCACTGCACAATAAATACCAGGCTTTATCTGAACAATAAATTACTATTTAACCTCCACTTTTTGAGGAAATATCTTAAGAAGTTCTTCAGTATATTCCTCAGTAAGCCTCTTTGATCTATCAAGAGTAGCTTTCAGCCTCAATGTCCAAATCTTCTTGCCATCTTCATTTCCTGGGAGAAAAAAGGAGTACATTTAAAAATGAAAAGAAATTAGTTAAGATGTCTACAATGATTCAACAGATAGAACAATTCAAGCAAAGGTGTACAAAAGTTACCTTCGCTTTCTGAAAGGCCTCTTGCACTCCATGCAATAAGCTCATTTTCAATAGCACCACATTCTTCTGGTTTCCAGTTAGATAATTTCATCTGGTGGACTCCAATAATAAGGGCTCCAAGTGGATCATTCCAAGAGTTTACATTCTTTGACTCCAAATTTGCAGCTAGCCAGCTAGCACCTCCCATAACTTCAAGCACGTTGAGAAATCTATTCATGAGTTCAGAAGTTAATGCTCTACCATGAGAAAAATCTTGATATTACAAGTGGCGTGAAGCTGGAGGAGTTTTATATCTCCATAAATCAAGTTCCACATGATTCAATCCAACTACATTTTTCTATGTGACATCTAGCCAGCCTGTCTTCAATACATCCCTATAATTAACAATTGTTTAAATTTGACAAATTTTATCATATAGTATGCCCTTTTAATGAATTAGATAATTGATATAATTCTTTAAACAAGTCCAACATCTAATAAACATCTATTTTCATACAATTAGAGCAAATATGCATTATATTCTAGTTGTACCTTATCATCTAATTGGCTAGCAAGAACTCTACCTATTGCAAAATTGTGCCATTCATATATTCTACAAAAGTTGTTCAAAATCCAAATATCTGATGATTGTTCAAAGTGTAAATTAGGAAAAGGTATGCCAAGAACCTGCTCAAAAGAACAAATGAGTAGTCCTCAAGCCCAATCTCACAGAGGCGCCACTGTTCCTCCAAAGAAACAAAAATGAAAAGATGTTCCAACATTCTTTAAATTACTATCCATACTCGAGCTTTAATAAAATTAATCTCACCTTTTGGCGCATAGCTATTGCAGAATCTGGAGCATCATTCCTGAGGCCACTTTCAAGACCCTTTACAATAATATCTCTCAAAGCATTCAAAGACTCCATGGTTTTAAATAAAAGTTTAATTCCTTGTTCTTTTGAAGCTGTTGATTCTACTACACCATCCATATTCTGGAGAAGTGCAAAAAAAAAAAAAAAATCACTTATCAGTAGATGCCATTATAAGAACAGCTTTTAGTACCAACATCAAATAAAAAGGATCAGCATTACTTAACCGATAGGGGAATTAGTTATCATGCAATAGCTTAACAACCATAATAATTCAATTTCATGCTGAATAAGATGAGCATAAACTATTTAGAAGTTATTTTCCCGCAATGGAAGAAGTATTTAGAGTTTAGACAAAGAAAAGGAAGAGAAAACAATTTGGTTGAGAGAATAATGCACGATAGAAGATAGTAAGCTAGGATCCTAAATCAATCAATTAAGTACAAGAGAATCAGAAAAGGCAAATGCACCTTTTTGCACTCGAAAAATGAATTAAGTGCTGACATGCCATATTCATCCATAGATTCATATATTGATTCTAGCTGTTCAGCAAGACTGCAATACAACAAATTGATAAGTGAAATCATTAAAATTATTGTTTTCAAGCAGCTAATTAGTTCCATGTCAAAATAATTTAAAATCTCTCTGATATTTAGTATACTTTCTTCACTCGAAGGTGCACTCCAATACTGATAACAGATTAAGGTTGGCTACTTTATTTCCCCAACTATTATTACAGGCTTCACAAACTATGTCAAGCCTCAGTGCAACAGTAAGGTTGTTGTGACATTGGAGGTTAGATCTTACACATTCTAGACCTGGAAATGGCCCCCCTAGACACAATAAGGTTGCCTTCATGACACTCCCTATACTTAGAAATGGAGCAGATGCATGTACTGGGTCACCCTTTTTGTTGAAGAAGTCAGAGCATGGCACCCCTATTGGAATATAAGAAAATATATATTATGCTAAAGTAACTTAGATTATCTCGTAAAATTAGTTTCAAATATTAGAATATGTTAGACTATCTCCTAAGATTAATTTCCATATTACTTAACTATTATAATGATTTGTTTATTTATTTAGGATTAAGAATAATCCTGCCAAGGCCGGTCCCAAGCCCGGGTAAAAGGAGAGGGTTGTGCTAGGCCTTGACAGCCAACATAAAACTTTGTCGAATCTCTATGACATGGACCAAATACGAAATAGTATGAATGCTAGGTCGTTGCCCGGAGCAACGCGCTGTATAGCTCGAGTACAGTGTCAAATGAGCAAGGGCCGCTGCATCGCCGCCTGGATGTAGTGAAAAATAGGTTAAAAGAGGTAGAGGAAGACCTAGGAAAACTATTAGAGAAACCATTAGAAAGGATTTAGAGGTCAATGAGTTGGATCCAAATATGGTTTATGATATAACACTATGGCGTCATTTGATCCATGTAGCCGACCCCACTTAGTGGGATAAGGCTTTGGTTGTTGTTGTATTTAGGATTAGGAATCTTGTATCACTATAAATAAGGATTTATATCAATTTACTAGTTAGTATGAAGTCGTTATCAATAATATTACACTATTATCAACTGACCTTATTACATCTCTTCTCCTTATAAGGGGAGGGGTAAGGTGAGGAATGCCTCCTTTTTATAAACTCTCACCAAGAGTACTATCTATCCGATGTGGGACTTGGGTTTTTCCGTATATTATTTTATCCAAAACCCATAACTTCAACATGGTATCAAAGTGCCACTATCCTCCCCAACCTGTCATGTCACTTTGTTGCCGAGTTCCTAAATATTCAGAACTCTAATTAGTAACCTGTGTTTCTTCTTTCCAGCTTCAATGCCAACCTGTCTGGTCACCTCCACTGTCACTACCGTGAGGCGCTGCCAGAAAATTACCTGGTCAGTTTTCCGGCAAAACCCCTGCCATATTAAGTGGCTCCTCCCGATCTACAAGACCCCAAAATTTCAGCTACAACCTATCAAAGGGGCGCTCATATCCAAACCAATCCAAATTGAAACCGCAAACTAATCCAAAAAAATTGAAAAACACACAAAATTGAATATTACTGGATGTGTTTTTGTAAAAGCTGCTTGGATCAGATTGATTTTTGGATTCATTTTCCAAAACCAAACCAAACCGCATACATATACTTTAATACTTATATTTTTTTAAGTATCATATATTGCATACAACTATTATTTGTTGGACCTCTAAAAAATTTACTATTATTTGCTGGTCTTTAATTTTTTAATAATACTTATTAGTTTAAGTTAATGTGTTTTATTTTTACCATTTCATATGTTTCAAACATGATCGATCATTGTCATTCGGTAATGTTAATTTTTAGCATATCATATGTTATAATTTCCATTAATCCTATTACTTTATTGTGCCTTAATAATATTAATATAATTTTTTACAATTGTAATTTGGATATGCAAAAGTTGATCCAAAATGAACCGCATTAAATTAGATTGGATCGCTTTTTTTTAACGAGTCATTCAAACCGAACAAAATCGCATATGCTTTTATTTTTGGAACAAATGGTTTTTTGTCTGAGTAAACAACCATTTTGGTCCCTATATGTATTCAAATTGCAAATGTATCTCCTAGTATCTCTTTTGTTTGTAGTTTTAGGGACTAAATTGACTAACAAAAAACATACTTGAGGACCAAAATGACCAATTTAAGGACCAAAATGACTAAGGACACATTTGAAGACGTCTTCGCAATTCCGATACACTCAGGGACTACAATGACAGCTCCTAACACATTTAGGGACCAAAATGATTGTTCACCATTTTTTTGCCTCAAAATCGATCAAACTGCACCGCTAACACGCTTGAAAGTGCCATTTCTATTGCCTGCGATCTTTGCAGCATTGCTCCACCTAAAGCATGCACCAAAGCGTGTTACGGCCTCTTTCTGAACATACTCTCACCACCCGGGTCGCATGACTGTCTTAGTCCCGATCTATAATTGTTTTAGCAGGCTCTATAGTCAAGCGTTTCAGCACACAGTAAATAGTTTACGGTGGGCCCTTCATCCAACCATCATCAAGGTTGCTGTCCACATCGTATGACATTGACCAACTATCGTCATGGTTGAGCCACCGGCACTAGTTATATAAAACTTCTTGACCCACACTGGGGGGAGGGGGGTGGTTAGAATATAAGAAAGTGTCAGATAATATCTTACTTTATCTCATAGGATTAGTTTCTAATACTATAATATCTTAGGCTCTCTTCTATGGTTAGTTTTCATATTACTTTGTTATTGCAACAATTTGTGTTCTTAATTTCCTTATTTATTTACAATTAGGAGTCTTGTACCCCAATAGGGGTCCGCTTTTAGTCTCTTGTATCAAGTTAATTATCAATAATATTACACTATTATCATAATCAAAAGTCTATATTGTTTCTCTTCTTCTTATTTTATCTAAAACCCATAGCTTCAACACCTCTAAGATCAAGAAACAACTACATACATTACACCCTCCGGTCACTATTATAAGCAAAATTTCACTTTTTAGGTTCATTCAATAAATGATGTATGTGGTCCATTAAATATATCACATACATCGTTTATTGAATGAACTTAAAAAGTAGATTTTTGCTTATAATAGTGACCGGAGGGTGTAGTGCTCAGCCGGATGACTTTTATGACTTAAGGATACACACGATTACTTCAAAATGGAGATTTTCTTGTCAACAAATATGGGAAATTTCATTATCAGTCAATTGGTTTACAACCTATAGAAGAGTATATAGATAGCACATATACTAGCATAGACTATCATTGTAATAGAACACTAGCAAAACTAACTCTGGGGGTTAGATATGACAGCCTAACTAATCACAGGCTCTGATACTTCATTATGTTTTTATATTCGGCCTAACTAATCATTACAAAACCAACTTGTAAGGTGAAGGGTGTCACTTTTATAAACTCATTTCATTCGTTATCTCCATCCTATGTGGGACTTGGGTTTTTCCAATAATTTCCAAGAGAGAGTGATTGGAAGACAAAACAAAAACAAATATGCATTTACATATGATTACAAACTATAATGAGCCAGCTCTGTGATATTCACGTCAAACCTGCCAGCATTAAAGAAGTCTTTGAGTTCTCGATGAAATATCTTGAACTGCTCCACAAATGTTTCACTATATTCTCCAGGGTTCTTTGTGATTTTAGCAAGCATGGCTTCTGTAGCAACCAAGTCTTCAGGACCAGCGTTGCGGTGAAGCTTGTTTTGTATTGTATGTTTAATTTGTGTCTGAAAATATATAAATATAAATATATATATACACACACACACATATATGTGTGTGGAAAACAGTTGACCTATCATTGACAATAAAGTGCAATAAGATTCCAAAGTTCATGTACTTTAGGGAAAATAACCTTGAGGTCATGTGGGATGTCATTTCGGTGAGCAATATCTCTGATTCGAGTTAGAGGAACAGATGCAGTGAATTCTGCCTTGAATGATGGCAAACATGGATGAATCTTTCGAATAACTAGAACTTCCTGTATACAAATCAATTTATGGTGAATGAAGTAAGTGTAGAAAAATAATAACTGATATATTACAAAGTTATGAATTATGTACAAACACTGATTAGTTTAAATAGGCAATTCAAAATCTGATGGGCTTGACTAATGGAGTAATAGAGAACCAAAAAGGCTGCACTTCAACATCAGTGTTGGAAATAAAAATAAATCACCTGTGGAGATATATCCTTTCGACTTGTATGTTGCTCTAACTCACGAAATATAAGCCTTGAAATTTCAGCATGCCTATTGGGACGGTGGTGACCTCCATCTTCAAAACATGGTATTTGCCCTGTGTTTATCCACTGCATAAGATTATCTAAGAAGGGCTTAGATAATGATATAAGAAGAGCATAGATGAATAGATATAAATAATGAGGAAAAGTTAGAACAAGACCTTCAGATAGATAGAAGAGTATATGAGAGCCTCCAACTGATCTTCCCCATGAACACTTCCGACTATATCACGTACAAGATCAAGCTTCAAATTGAAAAATCAAGATAAAGTTAACTTTTTTTATTAAAAAGAAAGCCACCGGAAAAAATAAAGGCATTTTACAGCAGTGGTGCAGCTGACATTCAAATTTAAAACTGCAGGAAAGAACCTTAGAAATCTATGTTCAAACAAAAATTAGTATTAGACAGTTTTACAGATTAAATATAAAAGAATGAATCATAAAATTTATATCGGCAAAACTATTTATAAGAATTTTAATATCTGTTGAATAAACAGAACATTATCCGGGTTGCTTAATTTTCTGATATGCCAGTACCAGTGACTACAATGTCGTAAACATGCATGAGAAATAAATCATCTTATGGTAAAATGGCTGCAAAAGATAGAATGATCAACTTTACTTAGTGTCAAACCAAATCATCAAGCTACATTGTTGAATTGACTAAACCAAACCCTAGAGATTGATTATATGCAAGGATTTGTGAAGACGGAAAACCATGCTTGCGAACATTTGTAGAATCACCATGGAAGAAGGCGTTTTTTATATCCAACCGATGAAGGGGTAAATGGCAAACAACAATTGTAGACAAAAACAGGTGAACAAAAACCATATTACTTTTTTTGAAAAAGCCAAACTAGCCCACAACAAAAACCATATTTACTGAGAAGGTGTCCAGGCCAAAATACAACTTTTAACCACTAGACGAGCCTTGAGGCAGTCAATCTTGCCATCAAGGCCAACTTTAACTGTAAAAATCAGTTGTCAGCTAACTACACTCCACAAAGAAAAAGAACTAGGCCTTGCATGCCGCTGCTCAAAAGGCATGAATGCAACTAATCGTGGCAAGTCTCCACCCATGATGGGATAATGTGCCGCTTGTAGCCAGAGGACTAGACATTTTTACAAATTACAGAGATGGACAACCATAATGCAAAGAAGAAAGACGATGATAATTCAAAGTGACATAATCTGGAGAAAAGCCAGAAGTTGAGTGTATGAATGTATACCTTTTATGAGAGAAATAGCAAGGCTAGACTCAACTAGCAATGTTGGAGCTGGTAATGGAATTGGATTTCATGGTGAGTTCATAGTGTCCTCATTAGCAATAGGAGAGGAGGCAGCTCCAAAGGCAATGGTGGAGGCTACTAATGATGATATTTATAAAGAAAAGCAATAGTTGGACATTCGTTGAAGGAACAATATTAATGTTTGTGGAATTGGCACAAACACAGGAGGTACGGGAAACATTCCGGGATATGCTCAAGAGTCGAGTAAAACAAAATAATTGCAACCTGGGGACTGAAATGCAAAAGCAATGTGTAGGGAGTGCATGATAGCACCACTAAACATGGTTAATCTAGTTAAGAAAAGCTAATTAGTGGTTTGTTACAAGGTGCACAGTGGGGCTGCTGGGTATGAACAAATGAGGGTCATCACTCATCAAGCTAAAAATATCATATAAAAATTTAGATGAAAGAGAAGCATGTGATGAAATTGATTTGTTTTAATGACACAAAGATGTTGTTATGCCATGAATTAAGTGTAATGTAATCACTAGATAACATTAAACTATTTACATACTGACATACACTTTCCAACATTATAGGTAATATATATAAGAGTACCTTTCTCCACCAATTCCTTGCGCTTTGATCCCCTTGAACAAACTTGAGAGGCAAGCCTTGAAGACCTGAGGTATCCCAAGTCCTTTGTGTTTCATGGGTCTGATGGTCGTTGGATCGCATGAAAGAAACAGATTTGCCTTGCCACTCTCCTACAAAAGGACTCGGCCCTGCATCTGAAAGAGGAGCACTAGCAGCAGCCTCCTTCTCATCATTATTATTATTATTATTCTGGTCATGGTCGTGGCTTTGTTGTTCATTGAAATTCAAAGGAAGTAACTCCATAGTCTGGTGTGTTGTGTTCCATTTGGCAATGGTCTGAAAATGACCAGCATTGGGCAAGTTTAATACTCTGTTGTCCCCAGATTCCCAGAGTAAAGTGCCATCCTGGTGGACAATGATGAATTTGAATTCAAGGTGATCGCCGGCATTGAAATGGAAGTCGCATACCCAACCATTTGGAGTCCAATTCAAGGGAACATGGGTGGTCCAGGAGCCCAAATGTTTGGTTGATCCAAGAAGGACAACATGGTCACCGAATTGAACTTGGTGATCTAATCGAAGATGTAGATGAACATTAATGTCTTCTTTGTTGTTGGTATTGTTCCTTTTTCCACATGAATCGAATCGAGTATAGTGAGTAAGTAATAATAATTAAGGGAAAAATAAAAGAAAAAATTAAAAGAGATACCTAGATTGGGTTTGGGTGGAAGAGGAAGAGGAAGAGGAAGAGGAAGAGGATGCAGCAACAGACACGAGACGGTGATGGATGGAGGAGAAGGGAGATGATGATGGAAGAAGAATGAATCCTCTTGGCTGATTATGGTTCCGATTCCGATTCGGATTAGAATTCCTTCTGCTACTGGGAGGATGGATGATGGTGTAAGTACAGTGGCAGTGAAGAGAATAATAATTCATCGCCACTCAACTGAACGGTGGTGTGGTTGGATTGAGTTCAGTTAAGAGTGATTGAGTAAATAAATAAATATACTTAGCACCTTTTGTCTTCTTTCCATACACGTGCATTACATTTCAACGCCTCTACACATGCTTTCTTTTTCCTTTCAATCAACGAAACATTTCTTTTCTTTTTTTATTTTTATTTTTTATTTCCTTTTCTAGTTATATGCGCTAACCGTGTCGAGTGCGGGTTGATGCTTAGTTTTTGTTTCACACATGGATGTCGGTAGACAACTACATACAGGGAGGGATATGCATGGGGACAAGGATCTCTTACCTTTAAAGGAAAAGTAAAAAAACATGTTAAAGAATTCCATTAATAACAAGAGTTTAAGAGAAAGAGAGTAATTTTTGTGTGGACACCTAACCAAAAATTCACAATTTATCACATCCAACAAAATCTTGATAATATATAACTATTTAAAGTAAAGTAGAAATATATATATATATATATATATATATATAGGATCATTTTCTTTCAAAAATATGGGTCATTTGTGTTTTTGGTCATCTAATATGGGCAAATTTGAGTTTTAGTCCTTATGAAAATTCTTTCAATTTCCCACTGTAATGTAATGTGACCTTGAAAAAGAGCACACTTCAAAATTTCAATTCAACATCACTAAGCCAATCTAAATGGATTCTCTATGTTGAAATTAATTCACTCTTTGTCCCATACACCCATCAAATCCCCTACCCAACCCAATCCCATTCCTGTAATAGTTGTGTATTTAGTGTGCAGGAAGTGTCTAAGTGGAGTGAAGAAATTACGTAAGGATAAGAATGGAAGATTTAAGTGTCAAAAGAGGAGGATGGTGTAGAGAGAAAGTGTTGTTGAAGATGGATGGGTCGTTCAACACTTTGTAATTTATTTTTGAAGTTGAATGAGATGAAGTAGAAGAGGGTTATGTGTTTTGTGGGTATAATGCTATATATCTTTCTTTTTTCCGAGAGAGTGGGTTTCACCCCCCTTTTGTGGTATAAACACAATCTTTTTAACACTTTCTCCAACACTCACTTTTTTATGGACAAAATTCATGTGGATCTCACACTTTAAAAATAGGTATCAAATGAGAAATACTTACTTAGGGACAAACACAAATGTAAAAGGTTTAGGAACACTCACACAAATATATTTTTTTAAAGATAAATTGGTTTAATGATGTGACTAATTCATTTAGGGTCTTGTTAACGAGTGTCTCGAAGGCACTCTTTAAACATTCTGAATAAAGTAATTATTCTTTAAAAATGTAAAAGTTTTCAATTTTCAATTCACTTTATCACACAAACTTTCATAAAAAAAGTCATCATTTAAAGTCTTTAACTAATGTCACTAGTTAACAGATAAGATAAATTGGTTTAATGATGCGACTAATTCATTTAAGGTCTTGTTAACGAGTGTCTCGAAAACACTCTTTAAACATTCTAAATAAAGTAATTATTCTTTAAAAATGTTAAAGTTTTCAATTCACTTTATCACACAAACTTTCATAAAAAAGTTACCATTTAAAGTCTTTAACTAATGTCACTAGTTAACATTTCTCATTTATTTATCATTTAATTTTCTTCATTATTGCATGTGTCCAAATAATTTTATTTGTGTTTGTATCCATGTAAGACTTTCTCAATGTCAAATAAATGGTGGATTCTAGGGTGAGGGTCCAATTAAGTCCCTCATCGGTGGACCACGAAAAAAACACCGGTGGATTAAATACATGGTTCAGATTTATTCAAATTAAAAATGGGAACATATAGAACTACTCACATTCAATCCTATCATGCAATGGTTACACCCTATGTTACTTGATTTTTTCTACTTGCACCCTGAAACTATCTGGTTACACCAAAAATATATTAAAATTTAATTATAATACCAAAATTACTCTTGCTCATAGAGGAAACAATGTTATGCAGAATGTTTAACGCCCACACGTAAATGAATCTATTTATTTAATCCTATTCGTGATCTTTCCTAAAAAAAATCATATACGTGATCTTTGTTGCAAATAAGGGATATGCACTTGAATTGCATTTGAATTCACGTAGTAGCAAGATAAAGATCAGGGCCATTACACACTTGATTTGTTCATTTGGAATTAATTTAACTCATCAAATTTTGAATTGGATTAACACAACTGATTAATTGCAACAAATTGTGAATTGGACCAACATAAATGAAATTAAAATAGGACTCTAATGCAAATAAATAGGTAAAGAAAATGGTTTCAGTTTGAAAGTGAGAGGAAGGAGACAATGGAAGAGAAAAATGAAGGGGAGAGGAAGACGAAGGGAAATGGACAATAGATGAGGAAGACAAAAGATAATAGTTGAAAATTTAAAAAGGAATTAAGGGTGTTAATGTCAATTCGGGGGTGTAACCACAAATACTAATGGTGTAACATAGGCTGGGGATAAGATTGAATGTGAATAGTTGTATATGTTCCCATTTTTAATTTAAATAAATCTGAACCATCTATTTTATCTAGTGGTATTTTTTTCATGGTCCACCGGTGAGGGACTTAATTGGACCCTCGCCCTAGAATTCACCCAAATATATTGATGTTGAAGAGAATATTAGAAAGTTACATACGCCCTTTTTCCTCATCAACTTCTCACTCCTCAACCTCCCTCCCCCTGTCTCACCCACACCAAACATAGGGTAAAAGTTACAAACGCCCTTTTTCTCTCTCTTTTTCTAATATATATTTTAATAGAAGTTCAAGGCATTTTATTCAATAATTCATCAACAATAAAAACAGAACTCAGATAAAAAAATTGGTGACTAGCTATTGACAAAGCTTCCTTAGCAATCTTATGAACAACACGACCGGCACTATTTGCTTGTCTCCCAATAAAACTTGCTCTAAAGTTTAGAAAAAAGAAAATAAGATTAATACACTTCTTAATATTAAGACCAAAGGATGATATATCACGCTTAGGGTGGTTGCTGTCAGCTACTAACTTGTAATCCACCTCAAAAAGGACATCATGGAAATCCAATTCAGGAACCCATTGGAGAGCTTTCAAAAGACTGTAGGTTTCCCATTCTGCTATAACAAGACAAAAAGGAACCCTCTCAATCTTTGCACCAACAAAGCCTTGTTCCAGTCATAACAATACATACCCAAACCAGTAGAAACCGAAGTGGAAAAACCTGCATCCACTTTACACTTTAAAAACCCTACATGCCCTTTCTCCTTAAAAAACTCTTCAATAATCTTCATCATACATCGCAACAATTTTTGGTCGCTAGTCCAGTACCCTTCCCCCTACCCATCCCTCTTTGAATCCCAACCCTAGTCCTCTTCCCATCTCCCTCTCCTCCAATAAGCTGTACTTAGGACCAACTGTGCACACCTCAACCCCTTATAGTCCTTCACCATTAACTCCCTTTCTCCGAACCCACTAGAACAATTGCTCACCCCTTTAACAGTCTTTCAATCACAATGTATACTTTTAACAGTTTTAAACATTCAAAGTCAAACATATCTCAATTCTCAATATTGTTCAACCCCACTCAATTGCTGATGAAGCAAATGAGTTTAAGTTATTCTAGATATCTAATATCTTGGTAAAATTAAAGAAATAAAACTGAAATTCAAACCCCAAAACTGATTTAGATTTATGAAAGAGATTCAACATCTATAATGAAACCAGAACTCATGCATAATAAAAGTAAAGTAATGGACAGCATTAAGGTTGCACAGCCTCCAAAAGTTTCTCATAAACTTGTCTAGCAGTGAGATCCTCCACCTGAAATGATGGTGAAAATTAGCATTAGTATATATGTTTGTTGAGAAATACTTACTACTTGGTTAAGTTGAAGAAAACATGACTGACCACAAGAAGCTTTGACTTGTTATTCCATCCTCTCTGAAGAGTCATTTGACTCAATCTTAAACCTAAAACCTTTCCCATAAACTCCAAAAGTTCATTGTTAGCTTCTCCACGAGCAGCAGGAGCAGCTACAGTGACACGAACATCATCAGCATTTACTCTGGTGATTGCGGAGCGGTGAGCACGATCCTCAACTTCAATAGCAAGTTGAACAAGACCACCTTCAAGGGTGGAAATGCAGGGTGGAACGGGAGCATCCTGTGGGTTGGTTTCAGCAGCAACAGTACTGAGTGCTTGGTCAAGAACATAAATGAAAGAGGAAGAATCGAAGTCTTGTTGAGAGCGATAGCAAACAAAGAGACCGCAACCGATGCAATTCATGCGGAATTGTTTCTCGAGTTTGCCTTGGCCACGCTTTAAGAGAACGTTGCCAGCTTCGTGAATATTGAATCTTGCAAGATGTTTGGTCTTATCCAAAACGTAAGCTCTGTCGGTGTTTCTTCGAGGCATTTTCTGCAACTGGGTATCTGCGATTGCAATTAGGTTACAAGTTTCAATTCAATTCAATTCAATTTGATGTATGTTATTATGAATGATTCTGATTCTGATTCTGATTCTGATTCAGATTCAGAACACACTAACCAGTGATGAGAACATGGGATCCGCAGTGTTTGCAGTAATAAACGAAGAGATCGGAGTGTGGGCCCTCAGGAGCTGCATCCTCGCTTGAGTATGTATGGGTCGTCCTCTTCGGCATTCTCTTCTCTTTCCCTTCCTCAACTAACTCCCTCTCTATTCCAATTCTCTCTTCCTATTATCTATTTATTCGTTCATTCATTCTCTATTTACACCCCACCCTTTTACTCATACTTCTCTCTCCCTCTCGTCTTGTTTTTTTTTTTTGTATTCATCTAAACTAAACCATATTGTTAACCATGCATTTGGATTGCTTTACTTTTCAACGTAAAACTTTAATTTTTAATGCAATACAACATAAAATCTCCCAACATCATATATAGAAGAGCAATTGAATGTGAAACTGAATTTTATAACCGTCACAATTATGTATACCTTGCTTTTCAACATTACCATCAAGAGAATCTTATTTTAATTGCTTCCTTCTTTACATTCATCCTTGTGAAATTATATCTGAACAGACTCAACACTCTTAAACAACAACCTCATAATTAACCAAATACATGTTAAAACCAAAGAGAGACTAAGGTGTGGAGCCAAAAAATAATGGTCGATGGAAAACATTAACACAAGCCTCATAGACTACAGAGCCATTAGATGGCAACCTTAGACCAAATTCCTCAAGGAGGTGAATCAGTGTTACCGAATTATTACATTTATGAAAGCTTGTAGTTTTCTTCAGTGTTAAAATGGGTTGAGGGAGGATATGATTTTGCTTGAATATGGAAGATTGTACGGTATTACAAGATTCTAGGTCAATGTAGTTCTCTCCTTGGTATATTGTTATGAGTTGTCATCCGTGTCAAATCCTTCTTACATGGTGTCAAATCCTTCTTACATGATTTGATTTGTTGTAATAAGCTCAAACGTTACGTTAGTTCCAATGTACGTTTCTCTTTAAACATCCCTAATATTTTTAAGGCCCCCTAGATACACATCCAATAGTTATCTACCGGATGCGTGGTTTTCAAAAAAATGTGAGTTTGGTAGGTAACCACCAAATGTATATTTCTCTAAAAAACAAAAAAAAACTACCAAATGTATATTTAGGAGGGGGACTAAAGAGAAACATCCCAACTCCTATAGATTATAGTAATGATAGATATAAATTTTCTTTAAGCTTAAATGGCACTTTACTAACATAAATTACTTCAAAAACAACCATATATTTTTCTTGAATATATTCGGTAAGCATATCTACAACTCTGATTCTTTAATATGCATGTATAGTGAAATTTGTTAAATAGATATTGGATAGAAGATAGAATATTCTGTGATAGAGTAAGCATTTAGAACACTGAATATTTTTCCTTATACAGCGTGTAGCCGTGTACCATAAGACAGCGTAACGCCTGACATCATTCATCAAATAATGTCAAAATGAGATATATGTTAAGTTCTAAGTTATTTCTTTGGCATCAAATCAAAAAGGCGAAAACAATAGGTGGGAGGAGGAGCATACGAGACAGACAGTTAGGTGTGTAAGTGGACACCAATCTTGCAGACTAGTGCTAGTGACAGTTAAGCTAGATCCTTCTACATTTAAAAAACAATCAAATGGATATCATCTTAAAATATTTGAAGGGTATCTCTTGGAAGAGCAAGAGGAAGTTCATTCCAAATCTTCTACAACATTCTCAATGGATCAGGAAATAAGTGATAGAATCACTCACAGAATGTCAGAGACAACTCATTCACAACGTTATTAAGTTTGACCCAGCGGTTAGAAGATGACTGCTAGAGTTCCCTCATATGGAATCTGCATTTTGACCGAACTTAAGGATACTCTACTCATATAGAATCTGAAATCTCCCAATATGATACTAATTCCAACTATATTTCTACTAGAATACAAATAGTCGGTAAGAGTTTGTAGGTCCTAGTATGAAAATATGGGAGGTACTGAACTCATTTAGAACAGTCAAACAAAAATTCGAGAGAGCGCTAGCTTCTTTTCATCCTCAGCAGCAAGAAACAAAGAGAAGCCATGAGAAGACAAAACATGTCAAGCAATTGGAAGCTCGCCACAGTCACTGATTGTCACCTTCTTTAGGGGACGATCACCACGATCAGTCTCCTGTGATTCAATCAACCTAACAATGTCCATGCCTTCCAAAACTTGGCCGAATACAACATGCCTCTGATCCAGCCACGGCGTCTGCCAATGTCATGAGACAATTAAGTTTATTATTATGTCAAAAAACAAGCATCCTACAAGAGAGAATTAAAAGTATAGAAGAATGAATACCTTGACAGTGCATATGAAAAACTGACTCCCATTGGTGTTGGGACCAGCATTTGCCATGCTAACAGCTCCTGGTCCGGTATGAGACACTGGAGATATTGTACAACATGAGTATTATTATATTTGCAATATTGCTTGAACTAATAATTCGGCAGCCTAAACTAAAATAAACACAGTGAAATGAAATAAGAATAATAGAAGAAAGGGGTAAGCAAGCAAGCAAACAGAGCTCACGATTAAAATTCTCATCTTTGAAAGTACGACCATAGATACTTTTGCCTCCAGTTCCCTGCAATAGATAGATAGATAAGTTGAAGAGAATGAGAAGAAATGAATAAAAAAAATAAAAATAAAAAAAGGAAGGAGATAGCGATAGAGAGATACATACATTTCCTTTATCAAAGTCTCCTCCTTGAATCATGAAGTCCTTGATGACGCGATGGAAGGTGGAGGACTTGTAGCCAAAGCCCTTCTCACCGGTGGAAAGGGCACGGAAGTTCTCAACAGTTTGTGGGACATCATCACCAAAGAGTCCTATCACAATCCTTCCAACCAGCTTCCCAACTGGATTTCCAATACTAACATCAAAGAATACTTTGTGAGTCACTTTTGACTGTACTATTACTTTCTCCTCTGAACTACTACCACTTTCCACTGCCCTCACTTTCACTTGTCGTCGTACTGCTACTGCTAGTTTCACACCCACACCTCGGGACCTAACCACCCCGACGGAAATACTTCTTCTAGGGTTAGGGTTCAGAGCAACAACATTTGACTGACCACCCAACCAAGACAATCAATCAATTAATAAAAATGAATTCAACACCAATTAAATTCAAGTAATGAAAAAAAATATATATTACCAGTGAGAACAGTGGCGGTGTTGTAGTGACATTGAATGCAGCAGCAGCAGCAGCAGCCATCGTTTGGTTAAACACCGAAGAAGAAGGAAGGAAGGATATCGCGCGTGCGTTAAAATTGAGGAGGATGCGACCAATCTATCTATTCAACTCAAACCCATGGATGGATTCACCACCATTTTTTTGTGGGGGCCACCACATTATAATAAAGAAAAATACTGCATTGGTATTCTAAAATGACAATTATTTTTTAAAAAAAAATGTTAAAAAGATAATTATTATGAGACGGAATGAGTATATTATGTTTTCAATTTATCTCTATGATGTTTTAGTTTTTGTGTCATTATATTGAAGGAGTGGTATGTAGACCAACAAACTTTGATGCATCCATTTTTCCATTTTTTCTCTTAAATGAAAATTAAATGCGACATTCATCGTGATGAACATTAAGGTTCAAGTTTTGAACAAAAATATATTATTTAATATTGTTATTTTTTTTAATTACTTGATTTTAATTAAAACTAAAATAGAATTGGTTTAGGGGGATGTATTGGATTAGGATTTCAAAAGATTTTAAAAGACTTTTTAATTATGAAAAAGTTTTGTGGTATTCAATAGACTCTTTGCAATTTAAAAAAGTCTTGTGGTATTCAATCAAGACTCTTTGTCATTTTAAAAAAGTTTTGATGTATTCAATCAAGACTTTTCATCACTTAAAAAAGTCTCATGGTATTCAAAATCATTCAAACTTTGATGGATTGTTTAATAAATTGGATTCTGGTGGATTTTGTGGAATTTTCTAGTGATATTTTAACAAGAAAAAGTCTTTCATCAAGACATGAGATTTCTTGAGATTGTTTTTCTTTTAAAAGTTTAGTATCTTATCATAGGTACAAAAGATAAGGATATACATTGTTGCTTGTATTATTACATTTATACCTTATCATAGACAGTGTTTGTGAAACAACAATCAAATGACGTTCATTCAAGTTGGTATTTTAATGCCTGCCCTCTTCCTGTCTTGGACAATCAAAATAAAGTCACGATGAACACGGTCATAAAGATGCTGCTTAGATGTTAGCAAGGAACCTAAAACCAGTTTGAAAGATATATTCTTGGAATAAGGGTTTCATGCCTCTTCTAAGTAATTCAATGAAATAACTCATCCACATTGATAATCTTTTTGTTCTTCATTATCCACAGGCCATTGCACATGACAGAAACCACATTTTCTGTTCGCATGCAATACACTATGTTGGAGATGCTGCATATTGGTTAAACATAGAATATATAAGGTTTAAACAACTTTGGGATGACATGATGAAGTTGAAGAAGATGCATCAAGTAAGTCAAGATTGCAAGAGGATAACATAGTCACACAATTGCTTTATGCAAATGCTTAGGAAAGCCTAGAAGAATTTCAATCGTTAGAGGATTTCAATCATGAATAGGAATTTAGACCAATTACTTAATTAATGATAAGTAATTAAAAAGTTTATATATTTGACCATAAGCAGTGAGTGCGTACCAGTCATGAATAGGAACCATAGACCAAGTGGAAGGATTGACAACAACAATGTCAGCCTAACAAATGACAAGCACAGACACTGTCAGCTTCTGTTGTACACAAAAAGGCCGAATATTATTAATAAAATCATGTTCACAGTTCTTTTACAACATTATATAAAAGGCACTCTGAAGCCAAAGTCAGTCTCAGTATAATATGATAGTGAATATAGGATGAGAGAGAGCTAAAATAGGGTAAGGCAGGCTCCTTGTATAGAAAGTGAATGGGCCTCCTCAAGGGGATTGTGCCTTTAGCCATATGGGTAATGGGGCCACGTATTCAAACTCCTAACTTACCACTCCGTCGGTCATCTGAAACTATCTTGTCATGTTTTCTCCTTGCCTAGTGAAAGGACTAGCGGCTTATCCATTCATTTGGTCGCCCAACGTCCTAATATATTAGCTCAAGACTTGGTCGTTTAGCAGACTTACTGCATCAGGGTAGACCGAATACACTGAAGTGGTACATGAAACACAATACATAGAACTTGACATGACATGAGAAGCCATAACGATCAAGTTAGGATAAAAATTTAAAGGATTGCAGATGTTTTTGGATCATAACATGAGCAATCACATTTGGCTGCACGAAAATCAAGTTTAGCCCAATATTAGCTATGTATATGATAAAGGCAACATGACTAAAAAAATTGTGGACTCTTCATAATAAGAGCATAAGGAAATGCAGTGTTATTTGTTGCGCAAGAATCACACAACCAAAAACACGAGAATGTAGGGCTCTGCTTTCCACCCTTCCCTTGCCACTAGAAATCTCCCATGTTTCTGACAGTGTGGCTTTGGAGTTTGGACCATACAAATTGTTCAGAATTACACGTTTAGATAATTAGATATGTAAATGTGGTGGTTTTTCCGGATGCATACTTCTGAACTGATGTTGGGGTGGGGAAAATAGCCTCCGTGAATGCATCCTATTTATCAAGTAGATGAGAATTGTTGAATAAGAGAGAAAAGAGAGACATATGATGAAATACCGTGTGTCTGAATAGCACAACGGACGATTTATTATGTAGAAGTAAGTAGCTTAGGGCCTAAGCTATGATATATTTACAAAATGAATATTCATCATAATATTATATCCTAAGTAACTTAGAGAGTAAACTAAAATATATTTAGAGCATAAATATAATTATTTACTATATATTTATATATCAACACTCCCCCTCAAGCTGGAGCAAATAAGTCAAATGCGCCAAGCTTGCCACATATATAACTTATTCTAGGACCTCGCAAAGATTTTGTAAAAACATTTGTCAGTTGATCATTTGAATTGACAAAGCTTGTGACGATGTCTCCTAATTCAATCTTCTCTCTGACGAAGTGACCGTCTATCTCGATATGTTTGGTCCTTGCATGGAACACTGGATTTGAGGCGATGTGCAAAGCGGCTTGATTATCACATATAAGCGTCATTGGTCGTGCTTCTTCGAATTGAAGTTCCTTGAGTAACTGCTTCAACCAAATGAGTTCACATGTTACTAGTGTCATGCCCCTATATTCTACCTCAGCGCTTGATCTTGCAACTACATTTTGTTTCTTACTCTTCCAGGATATCAGGTTTCCTCCAACAAGTACACAATACCCAGATGTGGATCGTCTATCAATGGGTGAACCTGCCCAGTCAGCATCCGAGTAACCAACTATCTGAGTCTGTCCTTTATCCTCATAAATGAGACCTTTTCCTGGAGCACCTTTGATGTATTTAAGAATTCGAATTAAAGCATTCATGTGTTCTTGGCAAGGAGAATTTAAGAATTTGCTTACCACACTAACTACAAAGGAAATGTCTGGACGAGTGACTGTGAGATAATTCAATTTTCCAACCAATCTCCTGTATTTTCCTGAATCTGATAGAGGCTCCCCCTGATTTGGTAGAAGCTTGACATTTGGATCCATAGGAGTATCAACTGGCTTGGAATTCAATAGACATGTTTCTTCAAGAATATCCATAGCATATTTCCTTTGTGAAATTACAATGCCATCCTTGGATTGGGCTACCTCAATACCCAAAAAGTAACGGAGTTTACCAAGGTCCTTAATCTGAAACTTATTCGAAAGATGTTGTTTCAACTGGAGTATTCCTTGTTGATCACCACCAGTTATGACAATATCATCTACATAAACAATAAGATAAATGCACCCTTGAGATGAGTGACGGTAAAAAATAGAATGATCGGCTTGACTACGAATCATACCAAACTGTTGCACTATACATGCTCAGTTGGGTCACCGAAGTCTCCTCAAACTTCAAAGGTTGGTCCCTAGTCTTTCTAAATTATCTGAGTTGCACTGTGAGTCGTGTCAGTTAGGGAAACACACTCGTAGTTATTTTCCCGATCGAGTCAATAAACGAGCATCGTCCCCTTTTGCTTTAGTCCATTTTGATGTCTAAGGCCCTTCGCATCATATCTTCACTCTTGATTCCAAATATTTTGTCACTTTTATTGATGACTTTTCTCGTTGCACATGGTTATTTTTAATGAAAAATAGATCTGAATTATTCTCTATTTTCAACAATTTTATCAAGAAGTTAAAACTCAATTTGGAGTGTCTATTCGGTCTTTACGTAGTGATAATGCCAAAGAATATTTGTCTCACCAATTTCAA